>Ga0307945_1001762_pt1 | contig 17211 bp, 23 predicted proteins | sample OrgLakmetagen228_FD_201818 | JGI IMG/M metagenome (GOLD analysis project Ga0307945, IMG submission 201818) | Saline water microbial communities from Organic Lake, Antarctica - #228 | ecosystem: Environmental > Aquatic > Non-marine Saline and Alkaline > Saline | place: Antarctica: Organic Lake...
ATTTGCGCACACTGTGACTTACATGGATATAAGCACATCCTCGTGCAGCTTACAATATCAGCTTTCATTTAAAGCCAGGATGGTGTCAGTTGGCTGAGTGTGCAGTGAATGGCAGGATTCAGAGTGCAAAAAGGGCACATTTTCAGGCATTTCCTCAGTCAACCCCCTCTGGGATTTTAGAGATCAAAGGAAGGAGTTGGAAAAAGGGCGGACAAAGTTGCAGCTTGCTATTAACCTGAACAACAAAAGGCAGTGTTGGGGCCTATTCTCAAACTGCCAACGACACCCAAGTACTTGTCAAGACAATCCCACAAGTTGCCACGCATTTACTGCCATTGATATCCCATTAAGCCGTGCATCTCTCATTACTCCACCTCAGAGACAAAGTCAATGCTGCAACAGCAGTGCTTCATCTTCAAGCACGCATCCTAGTGACAATGAACACGTTTGTTGTCGTGCCTTGCCAGGCATCTTTCACTGCTGACAATATTTGCTTGTTATGCACCAGCTGTCCATGCGGTGATTCATTGCCTGCCTGCATCAATGCCAATCACTGCCTGCCCGCATCAATGCTGGAGATGGGACCAGAATGGCACCACAAAAGTACCTCAGAGCGCGCGTGCAGTGTGTGTTTACGTGTATGAGCAGTTCCACCTGAACACAGCCGTTCCCAGCCTGCATACCTGCCGCCCAAGCACCTCAAGCTCTGCAGCATCGGCGTATTGAGGACATCGTGTTGATGGGGATTGTGGAGCTGGTTGTACTGGTCCTCTATGTGCGGGTGGGGGTGGTGGTGGTGCACATGGCCGCCCATCGGTAGGTCATGCTGGCTACCTTGTAATGGTGGGTGCACCAGGCTGCTGCTGTGGTTGTTGTTGGTGCCCACGATTCCGCGCAGATGTTGCGGGTGTTGGAGCTGGTGGTACTGCTGCTGTGGGTGCTGGTGGTGAGAATAGGGGGGGGGCGGCATCACCAGTGAGGTGGGGGGCATGCTGCCCCTGCAAGGATGATTGTAAGAGCTAGTGTGTCGTGTGTGTGTGTGAGTGTGTGCGCGCAGGTATGCGCCTGCGTGTGAGTGCGTGTTTGTTTGCTGCGTGCGTTTGTTTGTGGGTATGCACGTGTACGTGGGAGTGCGCACGTGTAGAGCGTAGATATTGTTCACCAACTCGCATGTAACCTCCTCTGAGCATATTTAAGTAGGTATATGATATGAATGGCATGAAGCTTGTTGCCGCAAATTTCCAGGGCATCAAAGCAGACAACACTATTTAGGCTAGCACATATCTAACCTTCTGAGCTCACTCACATGTTGTGGGAATCGTGGGGCATGTTGCTCGGGCATCCCCCTGCTTCCGTATTGGTTGTCATACAGCCAGCTTGCACCTTCTGCATCATTTGCATCTGCTGCTCCAAGAGGTAGTTGAACATCACCACTTGGTCCTTAAGCTTCAGCCTGTGAAATTGTGTGTGTGTGTGTGTGTGTGTGTGTGTGTGAGAGAGAGAGAGAGAGAGCGCTAGGTTTTGATATAAGCGAGCAGGTAGCAGAGTGGTTTTATGCGTGGAGGGTGAATGGGTAATGGGGCACCGACATCGAGAATGGCACGAGTCAAGATGTGCCTAATTCTGCATCAATCACTGCACGTATGTGAGCGCATGTGTTTTCCCGAGCCACACATGGAACTGCATATTATATTCTTGTGGCACACGTGCTCCCTCAAAACCGAGTACATGCTCGTTTGGTTAAAAGAAGCAAGCGGTGTTTGTAGTTACACTCGCTGCACCATGCACTCCTACCCTCAACATGTCTACCACCCTTATCCAGTACACCTATGCCCAATCTACCACACACACACAGATGGCACCCATTACAAAACAAAAATGGCAGGAACTTTACCGCAAGTAGTATGCCTTGAAAAAGTCTGGGTTTTGCTCCTCCAACTTCTGCCACACCAGGGATGTGAATCCGGGCTCTACCTGGGCCTGATTTTGCAGTGCTTGGACCACGTCCTGTGCATGGGAGTATGCGTGATTCAGTGGGAGGGTGTGTTTTGGTGGGAGGGTGTATGCCCATGCGTTGGGAGGAGCACTTTCAGCACGAGCACATGAAATGGAGGAGCGTTACAGAGGATGATTACTTTCACGCATGCAAGCACTACCTATACACGCACCCACACCCACCCACCAACCCACCGACACACACATAAATACATACACACACTAACACACTAACACACACAAGCACATGGGCAAGCACAGATATACGGCAAAAAAACATCAACAGTTTTTAACGATCATTTTAGGAGCAATGTCACATCTAAATAAGGGTAATTGGCCATGGCTGGCAAGAAGGAGACCAGTTTGGCAAAACTCACCCTTCAGCCACCCGTTCGAAATGCATCTTGGCATATCAGCTCACTTAATCACTTTCAGGCTCACCACTTTATTCAAATACAATTGCAAGCAGCGTTCAATCATGCTCTGTACGTGGACCACGTCCTTGGTAGAAGTAGTCATTGTTCAATCAAGGCTACGACAAGGCTCGCCTAAAAATACGAGTTGTAGTTTGTGTGTGTATGAGTGTATTTGCCTGCGTGTGTGTTGTGCGTTTGCTTGTATGTGTGTGCTTGTGTGTGTGTATGTGTGTGTGTGTGTGTGTGTGTGTGTGTGTGTGTGTGTGTGTGTGTGTGCGTGTGTGTTTCACTGCCTGCGCTGAATAGAAAAATGCTCAAGCAAATGTTCATGGCGTGTGCACGATCTTTACTGTGCTTAGCATTTGTGTGATTGCTCAATTCTGTCTAAAAAAGTGTGTTTGGTGCACACGTATGTGTAAATGTAGGCACATTGGCTTCGGCTATGTCACAAGTATGCATGCACATATGTGTGTATATGCTTGTGTGTGTTTGTGTGTGTCTGTGTGTGTATGTGTGTGTATGTGCGTGCGTGCGCATGCGTGCGTGCGTGAGTGGATATACTTGCATACATGTGTGTGTGTTTGTGTGTGTATGTGTGTTTGTGTGCGTGCGCGTGAGTGGATATACTTGCATACATGTGTGTGTGTTTGTGTGCGTGCGCGTGCGTGTATATGCGTACATGCATGCGTCCGTGCACGTGTGTAAATACGTGCATGCGTGTATATGTGTTGGTGTGTGTGCATGCAATGTGTGTTTGTGTGTATGTGTGTGCGTGCATGCGTGTGTGTGTGTGTGTGTGTGTGTGTGTGTGTGTGTGTGTGTGTGTGTGCGTGTGTGTGTATGTGTGTGTGAGTGTGTGTGTGTGTGTGTGTGCGTGTGTGCGTGTGTGTGTGTGTGTGCGTGTGTGTGCACGCGTATGCTGAAGTTACCCATGGGGTGCCAACTTACATGTGCCTAGGGCTTAGGTTTGGATTCGTTTCCAGTGCTGTACCATTATATCATTTATTTTTATTTGCAGGCCAAATCAATTCAACGCAGAACCAACGAATACATGTTGGGGTATTGCTGGTATTATGTAGGTATATTATTTTGTATGCTGAAATGAGTTTTAAGTCTTGACAAACAGAATCGTTCGGCAAGATTTGCGCTCCTGTTTGCGCCCCGCAAGGAGGAGACAAGGCCAGGGCTTGGGTGGCGCCCACCTGCCGTCAAACGAGACAGGTGCGAAGAGTTGCATAAATGCAGTGTCGTTCGGAACTCCTCTCCCGGTGTGGCTTCCCAAGCATATTGGCACAGCAGGAGAGGAAGGAAAAGGTGAAGGAGGATGGGGGGCACCCGATGGGGCGTGCGTGCGTTTTGTCTGAGGCGGATTTGATGTCGCACAGCAGGCAGCACGACGACAAGAACCAACGGCCCCCGCCCAGCCCGAGACCCAGGGAACCCATGCGCACTCCTAACCTGTTGACGCTGTACCATGTCCTTGATCCTGTCCTGTGTTCCAGGGCTTCTTGTGCCTTCCTTGTCTTCCCCCCTCTTTTTCCTGTCTCTCCCTGTCTTTTCGCTCTCCCCTGGTTCCCTCTGCCAAGCTCTTCTTCTCAAGACAGCTCGCTTTTCACCAGACTCTCCATAACTTAACGAGGGCGCAGCAAGGAGGCACACGTGCCGGGGGGGCGTGGGCAACCTACTAGAACAGGATGGGGAGCCTGGCTGTCTTCCCGCACATCATTTCCTCCCCTCTCTTTCCTTCCAACCTCCCCTTCCTCCCCTACCTGCTCATGCACATCATACACACCACCCTGTGTTGCACAGCGCGGCAGGCAATCCTCCAAAACTTCACATCATGTTCAGAGCTGTCACATCCATCACTGTTGCGGTTCTTGCAGGCCATGGCATCGGCAGAGGGCTTGGAGCAAGAGTTAAAAAGGAAGACTGCAGACTTGCACAGCTGCGGAAACCTGGACGGGGTATGTTGTTGCAAACAAATAGAATGGTTCTGAGTCACTAGTGACCCCATCCCATCAGATATTATCGCTTTTCACAAGCAGTGTAAAGGCACCCGCAGGATGCTCCTGTTTCCCTTTTCTCGTTGTCCTTTTTTCAATCTAGCTACGATGCTTATATTTGTGTGTGTGTGTGTGTGTGCGTGTGTGTGTGTATGCGTGTGTGTGTGTGTGTGTGTGCGCGTGTGCGTGTGCGTGTGCGTGTGCGTGCGCGTGTGCGTGCGCGTGAATGTACCCTTACTCTTTCGCTTTCTCTCTTCTACTAATTTCAAACTAACGTCTTTGCTTTGTACCGCAGATAACGCAGAAGAATGTCAATGAACTTGGATTAGACACAGGTAATGCACGTGCGCATCAACCCCCACCCCCAAAGACACACACACGCAATACGCAATACGCAATACGCAAGCACAGAAACGCGCATGCACGGCCTCTCTCTCTCTCTCTCTTTCTCTCTCTCTCTCTCTCTCTCTCTCTCTCTCTCTCTCTCTCTCTCTCTCTCCTCTCTCTTACACACGTATGCGCACGTGTGCACACTGTTACACACATGCACGCACGTATGTTGTCACACACACACCTTTGTACGCATGCTCGTAAGCAGCACGCAGATACACGCATACACATACAAGGACACAGACGCATTCAAACACACGCATACATACGCGCACCTGCAGACACACTCAAACTATACATGGACTTTCACACACACATACACAATACACACACAGACACACACGCACACGCACACGTGCAGTCATCCAGCACTTTTCAAAGATGTCCAGTTTCCAGCAAAAGATTCGGGCAATGCACTCGGAGCTTCCCGCACACCAGCAGACTCCTGAAGGTGCACAACCCCCTTCCCTGGCTGCCCGGCCCGCTGCCGCTCCGCCTGCTGCCCCTTCTCCGGTGCTGCCTTGGGCAGCTCAGCCAATGTCACAGGCGCAGGTAGGATTTGTGGAGATGGTGCTATCCTGCAGGCCTTTACAGTGCGGTTGAGCTTTTGTGATGATTCCTCCAAACCCTTTCACTTTGAGGCCTTTGCTTCCTTCTGGTAATGTGGGTGGCCAGAAGACCGAAGAGCTTGTCTGCAACATATCTTCGTCTGTCACTTGAACTGGGTGTAACCACAGTTACTGGCTGATCACTTGGTCAATTGTGCCAGAGCTCCTGGTAGCCCTAGCGCTTATTGTGCCAGTAACAAGTGTGCCACCCCCAACAATCGTTTTTTATGGCCGATACTTGTTTCCGCTTTAAAAGCTAGCACACTTCATCCACACTCCTTCAGTGCCCCACCCAATCTCCGCCCTTCAAACCTACCCACAGCTCGCCTATGACAAGGCCAAGAGGGACGACAAGGCGCGCAAGAGAAGGGAGAGCAAGGCGAGGAACCGTGCCCAGCTACGCGAGGCTAAAGGCAAGCATACCATCTTGCCCGGTGGATTTCTGGGGGCCCCTGCAACCCCACTCCCAGGGCAGCCGCCCGCCTCCTACCCAAGCTCCTACCAGCAGTTCATGCTACAGCGGGCGCAGGCGCAGCAGAGGCAGGCGCAGCCGCCCCCCGGCGAAAGGGACGAAGATGTAGTGGCAGAGGATGATGACGAGGAGGTAATGGGTGTAAGCGTGCGCGTGTGTGTTTTGTGTGCATGATTGTTCTTATTTATGTGTAGATGGTCGTGTTAGAAAAGCTTTTGAACCAAAAAACTTAGTCTGCGCAACAAAAGAGGGAAGGCAAAAGAGACGTCTATTTGAGATCAGTTCAGTGGTGTATGTACGATTATGAGGCCACACCGCCTCCGAATACCAGGAGGTGCCAGCGTTTTCCTCTTTTGAGATAGAGTGGAGCGCTAAGGAGCGTAATAGGTTTTGGTCAGGGCGTTTAAATGGTAATGTCTGTAAAGAAATGAGGGGCCGCTATGAACTGAAAATGGTAGCAGCAGTGCTTAAATGCTACGTTTTTATTTGCCAAGCGCACATACCTCTTTTCAATTTCATGTGTTGGCATGTGAGCATTCTTATTCGGATTTACCAGCTGTGCTCAGCTGCAGCCTGCCCGACATGTTGCCCTCAAATTGGATGTGATGACCTTCTCTGCTTGAGCAGTTTCATCACCAGCTTAACACACAGAGGTTTCCTTCTAATTCCACCACGGCGTGGTACTGGCCAGCCCGAACACTTGACTTCCTTGATGTGAGGAAGAATTGCATAGAAAGCACTATGCTGCACCTTTATATAACAAAGCATCCACACACCCTCTTTGCTCATCGCAGATGGACCAGGATAACCTTTACGCACAGTACAGGCCTGCAAAAGTGCGAGAAGGTGAAGATCACCCGGATCCTATCGTGGAGAGCCAGGCAAGTTAAGGCTGTGACGTTACCCGTGTGCGTTTCATGTTTTCCTCCTTCTGTAGAAGCTTCACAACGTCGCTTCCCGAAAATGTTGGAGAAACAATTTTCTTTATGATCACCCGCCCGCCATAAATTTAAAAATAACTCATGCGCCGCGCAACACAGTTTTGTTTGCGTAAATGCAAAAAGTTGCCTTTTACCTGCTCAAGCAAAATGTGTTAGGATTATGAAAAGTTGATGATTGAACAACTCTTTAATTACGCATGCCCTTGTGCTTGGAGTGTTTGACCCTAGCCTGCAGACGCACTCACTTCTTGTACCTATCTTCAAATGTGTGTGGAAATTTCCATGCTTTCCTTGTTTTCCTTGACAGAGCTTAGCAGGCGTCGCGCCTCCAGATTGCAACTACGCTCACCACCTAAGCCCGGAGGTCAAGGCCAAGAAGCTCTCCAACGCACAGCTGGAGACCGTGATGTACTCCATGATGCGCTTCCAGCAGGAGCTCCCATCAGGTAGGATTGGGCAGGAGGTGTGGGCATAACAGGTGCGCCTGCGTTTTGTGGAAATGGGGCTTTGGTTATTGCTGGGGAGTTGGTAGGGCGCTTATGTTCCATCCTTGCAGCATTTGCACCCATTTGTGTCTGCTTTTCACCTTTCTATGCCGTAGAGGAAGTGGTTTGCCAGAAATGGACGATGAAGTCTGCAAGATGGAAGTCTTAACCCAAGGCTCATAATTACTATACTGATTCCACAGGCGAGCGTGCAGGCTTCTTCCTCGGAGATGGTGCAGGAGTGGGCAAGGGCAGGCAGATTGCGGCCATCATCAAGGTGCGTTGATCTTGTGGGGCGACCACGCAATGACGCGCACAAATGGAGGCTCCAGTCATTGCTCACACAGGCTCAAATGCATGCACACACACATCCATGCACTTGCACAGACGTGTACGTACACAGACTCACGCACGCCCACACACACAAGTACACACACACTCACACTCACATTCACACTTGCACACGTGCACTCAGGAGTTCTGGGCCACTGGTGGCCGGCGTGTGCTGTGGGTGAGCACCTCACGTGACTTGGCTTACGACGCACGCCGTGATCTGGATGACCTGGACCTCGGCCATGTGCCTGTCCACCCAAAGGTGTGAAGGACAAAAGCCGTTACTTTTTGTTGGACTCAACCCCTTGAAAATGTTCTGCTGCTGTTGTGACTGCATCTCGGTGCTGCAAAATCCGCACATCTGACATGTCACGCCGATTGACTGTTTTGCCAAGATTGATTTCCAGGCTCTTGGGACTTAACTTCATTGTCTGTCTCCTCATAGAACAAGGATAACCCTCCGCACGGGCCCCTTGAAAAGCACTACAAGCAGGGCGTGCTCTTCATCACATATTCGCTGCTGACCGTCAAAGGCAGGGTGAGTGTGGGCGTGACTCATACATGCATTGTTAAGCAGACTCGGCCCTGCTGTGCTTAGGTAGAGTATGCACAACACACGACGGCATGAATATGAACCCTACTTGAGAGGCCTTCCTTCCCTGACTCGTTTGTCCAAGTTTACTGCACCTTCATCAGCCTTTCCCCCTCGTTCCTTCTTGCTCCTATAGAAATCCGGCAAGGGCAAAGCTGTGCAGGACAACAACAGCGATGAAATGGAGGCCGGTATGGCCCAACCCTCTTTTGGTCTCTTCGGTGCAGGGCGGTTGCTGCCAGAGAGCAAAGACGGTCCGTGCACCCCCTGCTGACTGACTCCCCCATGTTGTCTGTTGCTGCCACTTGCATGTGCTGACGTGCTGCTGCCGTCCTCCCACTGCTGCACCACAGCCCTGTTGTGTCAACCTGCCTGCTTAGGTGGATGCGACATTTCATTTGAGTTTCAGGAATAGCTCTGAGTGTCTGTGTGCGTTCCAGGCTAGGTGGATGAAGTAATGTTAATGGGGCCACTTGCAGCAGGTGCATGTGCCCCTCTTGTCTGAACCATGCTGCACGCCTGAATTCGCAATCCTGGGCCTTTCACCCTTTGATGTAAACAATTTGCTCTCATGCAGAGAAAGCGGAGAAGACGGCTAGGAAGCGGGCCGTGCAGAGACAGGTGAGCGCACAGACAGGAAAGAATCTGTGGTTGCTTTTCATGTGTGTAGGCTTTAAATGTCAGGAAGCGTGCCGTGCAGAGCCAGGTAAGCACAGGGCAGCGCTGTTGTTGTTGCTTAGCTTGTGCAAGCTTGTGTGTAGGTTGAGGATGTCAGGAAGCATGCCGTGCAGAGACAGGTGAACGCACAGACAGGACTTAATCAGTTGCTGTTGCAAGCCTGTGCGTAGGCGTAAAAAATGTCTGATGTCCCTGCCGCTGCCATATGTAATGCTGATGTTTCCTTTGCATAGCGCATGTTTGCAAGATTCAAGCATACTCATTCCCTGATGAAGAAACGGCGCAGGTTTGTGCTGAGTGAGTGCTGATCAGTGCCTGATATATGCAGCATACAATCAATGCATGTTTGTGCTGAGTGAGTGCTGATCAGTGCCTGAACTGTGCAGCATATGTTTGTGCTGAGTGAGTGCTGATCAGTGCCTGAACTATGCAGCATATGTTTGTGCTGAGTGAGTGCTGATCAGTGCCCGAAATATGCAGCATATGTTTGTGCTGAGTGAGTGCTGATCAGTGCCTGAATTATGCAGCATACATACAATCAATGTTTGTGATGAGTGCTGATCAGTGCCTGAACTATGCATCGAGCATACAATCAATGTCTTTGCCCTTAACGGGACAGCACATTTTGTAACTGCTGATCAGAGCACCTACGACGCAGCATTTACGGTGTCTTGGCTACGCGTATCGCAGGACAAGATCGACTCTTTAGGAGGCGGCGGCAGCCGTCTCACTCAGATCAAGGAGTGGCTGCAGGGGTCAAAGGGGGATGGGGAGGACGCGCTCATCATCTTTGACGAGTGCCACGTGAGTGGGGGGTCAGGGGGAAAGAGGGTTGCAAGGGGCGGAGCTTGAGTTGATCACGGGCTGGTGGGGAAGGCTGGGTTGAAGTGTGCTGGTCATCATTTTTTGAAGCATACTATATTTAGTGCATACTTCTACGTGAGTGTGAACAGGGACACGTGCATTTCTGAACTCAGGCCTCAAATGATGCGTAAGCTCTTGGTGCCACCGCTGCAGAGGCCTTGCTGCCTGGAGTCCTCTGATGGCTCAGAAAGGGCTCTTTCCTGCCTCAACCATCACTTGACACCCTGAGCCACCATCTCACGCATAAAGCAAAGCCCTGGAAATTGTATGCCCCTTGCATTGCTCGCAGCGCGCCAAGAATTTGCTGGACGCCCAAGGAGGTAGGAAATTGCTTAACATTGGAGTTAACATTGGACTTAATATTGGTCTTAACATTGGACTTAACATTGGACTTAACATTGCTTAATATTGCTTAGCGTAGCTTAACATTGGGCTATCCTGTTGCTTCGTGCTCGTAGTCAAAAGCCATGGGTTCCCGCAAGTAGTCTCTGATTAAGATATCCAAGGCTGCTCTGGTTTTATGCGGTGCATAACGCTTTCTGTCCGCTACCAGAAAAGACTTTTCAACACGCAACCAGAAATGACTGCAAGCAGGCAGGTTTCCATTGCTGCTCTTCAAGTCACACAAAACGATGTCACCATGCCTGACTGGACAATTGTGACTGTTGACTGTTGACTGTTCAACGCCTCACTTTGCATACAAGCCTGTGGCAGTATGAATACATTGTGCGGCGGCTAATGATTGGCACGATCAGCTTGCAACACTGCAGCTGCCTCACAACCCCGCATGACTGCATCTGACTGTGTGTTTGTGTGTGCTCCGATCCTCAGGCTGCACCATGACGGGCCTTGCGGTGGACATCATCCAGAGCAAGCTGCCTCGGGCACGAGTGGTATACAGCAGGTCTGGATTCAACAAGTCACGTCCAGTCCTGGTTCCGCTTGGTTGGTTGGCTGGCCTGCCTGATGCTATTTTGTTCCTCAGCAACGTCTAATAGGGGTACAGCGTCACTGACTCCGTTCTCCTACATGCATCGTGTTACTCCTATGCATCGTGTTGCTCCTATGCATTGTGTTGCTCCTATGCATCGTATTCTTCCTATGAGTCATCGTGTCGCCCATCAAACCAAGCATTTGAGCATTTGCGCTTTTCCTTGTCAAAGGCGCGGCCTTTCCTTTGTTGAAAGATGCACTACTTGTGCAGTGTACCTTCCTCATCTTCAACAACAAATCCCTTCTGCTATTCAATCCATCCCATGTGTCAGTATACGTAGCTCACAGCCTCCTGCTTCTCCTCTGCCCGCAGTGCCACGGGTGCCAGTGAACCCCAGAACATGATGTACATGCGCCGTGTGGGCACCTTTGGCTTCGCTGACATGAAGGAGATGGTGACAACGCTCAACAAGTGAGTGAGGAGAGGCATTTTCTTTGGCAAGCCTTTCTCTGGTTGAGCACGTGTCAATGGGAATGCCATTTCTAGTCGTTTACAGTTTACTGAGCAAAGAGGATCAAGCAAGAAATAGAAGTTAAAGCAACCTTCCACGTATGAGGAAAGATGCCGCTTTCATATACCCCCACAAACCCCTATCCCCCACAAGCCCCTATCCCCGCGCAATCTACAACTAACCGCCATTGCTGACGTTCTCTGTCGTGCGCAGGTCTGGCCTGGGCGGTGTGGAGATGTTTGCCATGGGCCTGAAGGCCACGGGGGCCTACCTGTGCCGCACACTGTCCTACCGAGATGCGGAGTTCAGGCTGGAGTCCATCGACATCGACCCCGCGTTCAAGTGAGCGCCTGGCAGCAATGAATTTGTTGTTTTGCCATGGACACAGCTGCTCGTACCTGTCATGTGCTGTTTCCATATATTTTGCAGTGCCTGCCTCCTCACACTAGCTTGCACCCCCTTGAAAATTGTACCACACTGCCTTGCACTGGCCAAACATGCCTGACCTGCCCTGCCTGCATCTGACTCTACTGAAAACGTGCTCTCCTTTTCTTAGGGTGCTCTACGACCGCTCCACTCAGTTTTGGTCGCTTTTGCTGAGTGTGCTGAATTGCCTGCCACATCAGCCGGGCAACGGACGAGACTTACGCAAAGGCCTTTTTTGGGCCGCCCACCGGCGCTTCTACAAGGGCCTGCTCATTGCAGCCAAGGTGTGCCTATTAAGTGTGTGCTTCTTCAAGGGCCTGCTCATTGCTGCCAAGGTGTGCCTATTAAGTGTGTGCTTCTTCAAGGGCCTGCTCATTGCAGCCAAGGTGTGCCTATTAAGTGTGTGCTTCTTCAAGGGCCTGCTCATTGCTGCCAAGGTGTGCCTAATAAGTGTGTGCTTCTTCAAGGGCCTGCTCATTGCAGCCAAGGTGTGCCTATTAAGTGTGTGCTTCTTCAAGGGCCTGCTCATTGCAGCCAAGGTGTGTTTATTAAGTGTGTGGGGGTAGGCTTACATGGTGTGCTGAAATAGGAAGGGCTTGGGATCCTTGTCCTCTCAAACCCTCTTGTTCAGGGCGCTGGCATGTTCGTGCGCTCTGTGCAGAGGCACGACCGGCGCATTTGAATGCAAGCCTAGTAAAGCGGGTGTAAGCGGATCATACAATTGGCCTGTTCTTTATTGTGCAAGCCAATGGACTCGTTGGAGGTACGGCCCACTTTTGGATGCGCATGGTTGTGCAAGAGATTAAGTTGTGAGCTGCAGTGTAGCAGCAGTTCTTTGCTAGTTGGCATTATAGTACGATGCACAGGTGTTAGGTGGTCTGGCGTGTCAGACCCCTTATTACAAGCACCTTCCTTAAGATACGACTCCTGTGCTCCACAGGTCAACCCTGCGGTGAAGCTGTGCAAGCAGGCCCTGGAGGAGGGCATGTGCGTGGTGGTGGGCATGCAGTCTACTGGAGGTGGGTGCTTCAAGCGTGATGCTGCCTCTCAGCTACATGCTGCTGTAGGCTGCAAGTGTTATAATAAAGTTGCACCGTTCATTAAGCTTGAACCATTCACACTCGCAAACATGCGCACCGTCCATATGCACATGTGTCCTTAAACCAGTACAAGACAGTGACTAGACATACTGCACGTATTGCTTGATTTATTTTTGCCTCGCAAGCAGCGGAGGTGTAGGATGAACTAAATACAGAGTTGCACCCTCCTTACAACACCACCTATGATTGGGGAAGCTACAATGCTTGTGCTGCACTGCATGCGGCCGTGCACCCTCTAAAGGCAAAACTGAAATGCATTTTGCTGTCCGCTGCATTTCATTATTGTCCACACTCGTGTATCAATCACTGCAGAAGCCAACATGGCTGCTGCACGAAACCTTGAGGGTGACGAGGGCCACGATGACCTGGTGTCTGCGCCAAAGGTGTGTTTTTTTGTGGTCTATTGCATGCTGCATTCCACCCTCTGGGGCACAGCTTCAAGCTTGATATCAATCGAATGCTAAGAGCATGCACATACGTACACTCTCCCATGCACCGTATTTACACAACTACATTCTCACACGCACCGTGTATACACATTTACACTCACACACACCCGCACACACAACACACATATACACGCACAGATGGTGCTGCACGGGTTCCTCAGCAAGCACCTATTTAAGAACTGCAGCCAGGACATGTCCGACGCGAGCATGCATTGTCTGCTTGCGCAGGTGAGCTTTTTTTAGTCCTTCCTGATGGTTATGCAAACAAATGTATGCACTCGTCAAAGGCCAACAGTTCTGAGTAAACAGTTAGTCGGCGCTTGATAACGATAACAATGACTAATTGATTTCTGTCACGTCGATTCTGCAAATGATTTGTAATTTGTTATGTGTGTGTGCGATGTAGGCAAGATCACGGAGGTGTGAATATACGTCGATGTAATGTATCATACACGACCATGAAAGCTCTGCTCTAGTCATTGTGGCGCACATGCCCGCGTGCATAAGCGCACATCATGTCATACGTGCAGGAGTGCGCTTGCATGTGCCTGTGTGAGTGCAAGCAGCAGGTGAAAGTTCCACATCATTCAGTCAAACTAGTCAAATTCCTGAAATGAAAGCTCAGAATCCTCCCATGTGTGTTGTGATGCATGCAGGTTTTCAACGCGGTGCGTGAGTGGCGTGGCCTGAAGCCTGCTGCTGAAGAGGCAGTGGTGCAGCTGAAGAGCAACGCACGCAGGCAGGCACGCGAGGACAAAGCGCGCAAGGCTCAGGTGTGTGTGTATGCGTGCCTGTGTGAATATGAAAATGCTGTCATGTTGTAGTGGCTGAGCCAATTTGGAAACGGTCCAAAGAGATGCGCATAGACAGAGGAGGAGGGATTGCTTGCCTGAAGGCATGATACAAATCACTCATATACAAACACATGCGTACGTATGTATGCTCACAGACGCGCACACACACACACACGCACGTATGTATGCGGTACGTGAGGCAGGGAAGGAAACGATGCTCAGGCCCATGGCCATATACCGCTCCCACTTGTACATGTGATGGATAACGTAGGAGGAGAAGCTTGCTCATCAGCAAGTACGCGAAGAGGCAGAGCAGGCGCAAAGAGCAAAAGGAGGGGCGAGTACCTCTGCCAGCGCATCTGCAGCGGCAGCCACTAGTGCGGACAAAGAAGAGGAGGGGGATGACATCGAATTGGTAGAGGAGCGGGACCAGGATGCAGCGTTGAAGGTATGTGTCTGTGTGTGTGTGCATCGTGTACGTATATTTCTGTGTGAAGGTGCTTCTCTGGCAAGACTGGTCACCTGCTAAGAAAGAGTGAATGCCTAGAGGGGGGTGTTTGTGTGACTTAGACCGCCCCTTGTTGGAATGCAAACAAGCTTCCTGGATTTCTTTGGCGCTGAAGCAGCAAGGGTAGTATAAAGGTCGTCCCCCTGCTCCAATTATTTCCATATACCCAATACACCCTATGTTTAAGGTTGTTTGGTGTCTTGCTTTGCTTGCGAAGAGAAAGCCACCTAAGCCATGAACGGCGCCTAAGAGCAAGTGAAAGCAAGGAAAATATTAAATGTAGGTATGGGCGTATTATTAACGCAAGTCGTGAAAGCATCTTGACTTGAGAGACACTTTCTTCATCATAACGCTCTCTAGAGGTATGATTTGATTTGCAACATTGAACAAGGTGTGTGTACTGGGTCACGTTAACCACGCCCTGCAAGTATGAATGCAGTGCCTTGTATACATATATATGCACGTGCAGGCAAAGCAAGCCAAGGCGCGTCTGACTGGCAACTTTATTGATTTGACCAGCATGGACGATAAAAAGGTGCGGGGGGGCTGTGCTGTTTGATGCACATGCAAAGAAGCAAACAAGGCGTCAGACCGTGATTAAACAATCTTGGTTGGAGAGGATGAATTTCAGCTTGCAAGCATTTCCAACCAAGTCTGATACAAGTGCCATTGGCTAGCTAAACACATGCGTACGTTGGTTTATGTTTATTATTCCCACCTGTAAACACCGTCCATACTCAGCTCCTCATTACCACTCCTACCTCAATACTAGTGGTAGCTGCTGACGTGGCAGAAGCACAGGAGCGCTCAATGGCTGCATTCAAGCACGCAGCTTGCTGAAGACTTCCTTCTTCTGCCTGGCTATTGCTTCACACAGGTGGCTGCTGACGTGGCTGCCCTGGATGCGGAGGAGTTTGCCGAATTTGAGGCTGAGGAGGAGGCTAAATCAAAGGCAAAGGAGAAGGTCTACATCCAGGCACTGGTGAGTGTGGGTGGGGGGGAAGGAGGGGGGAATGATGCGTAATTTGAAGCCATGGCTTTGTGTACAAGAAGGCAGATCAGGGTGCCAATTTTTGAGAGTGGTTGGCTTTGGATGATAAAAACCTACTGCAAAAAAAAAGTTACGAAGTGCTCAAAACAAACAGGAATGTCAAGTATAAACTACTTCCGCACACATGCAAGTGTTTAGATCTGTCAAAAGCAGAGGGTTTTCCTTTGCGTAATGAACTTAGCACCCGAAACATCGAGGCAAGGATTTAAAGAAAGGGATTTGCAAAGGGTGCATCGCAGCTTTGGTTAGTGCCTAACATGCCAAACACTCACTTTTTCAAGTGTACATCACTGTGTGTGTTTGTGCATGATCAATGACGCAGGAGGCCGCCAAAAAGGCGCTTACAGAGCTACAAGCAGAGGAGCAGGCCAGGAGGGCCGCAGCAGCTGCTGCAGCGGCCGCAGCAGCGCCAGCAGCAGCACAGAGCAGGGGAAGCGTCTCAGAGGACTTGGAGGACTTGGAGGTGTGTGCTACGTGATGGATGGCCTTCCGTTCTTGTTTTCCAGTGTTTCCTGTGATCTTATCTCATGCAGCATCCAATCAGCGCTCTTCATGTGTTTGAGAGATGACTAGCATGTTTTTTATTACCTCAGCTGTCACTCTCTAGCTTTTTATGCTCTTGCCTGCTCTTTTGGTAATACACTCATACAACACTTTTTGACAGGAGAACAAAGCAGGAAGCCTTCCCTCCAGCCGGAAGCGAAGTCGCCGCAGCTTGTTCCAGGACAATTCTGAAGAATTGGGAGAACAGAGTGGGCAGGAAGAAAAGGGGGAGGTAGAGAAGGAGGAGGAGAAGGAATATATGCTGGTGGGTGTGTAATTTGCGTGCCTATGTGCATGTGTGTGTGCGTAATGCTTTTTTGGTGTCTGTTGCTGTTTTTGTTCTGATAGTTTGAATATTCTGCACGTATCGTCCTCCCTCTTGCTTGCAGTTCTTGCCTGAATTGATTGTGCCACCCATTACTAAGCTACCAGCCCCACATACAAGCTCACATGCTGCACCACCACTTTTGCTCTTTTGTTCCATGGCGCTTGGTGCTAGCTGATGCTTCCCTTGCCCGACATCTGCACTACGCAGTCAAGAATGTGAGTAGCCTGTGCACCTTTGACACATGCCACTCCTTCATCACATGTGCTGCCCCCAACAGGCCCCTCAAGCCAAGCACCTGCGTGGTCCCCACGACCGCTCCAAGAGCCACAGCCCCCTAGACGCAGACACCACCAGTACCAAGGCCAAGCAGCCTCTCAGCCACACACCCAACACAGCTGGCGCTGCGAGCAGCAAGGCTGCCTGCACAAAGGTTAACAAGGACGTCATTGCTATGGATGGCAGTAGCAGCGAGGAGGAGCCCTTGCTGAGCACACGCGCAAAGAAGACTGACGCACACAGGTGATTGAGAAGCTGTAGAAGTCTGGGCAGGTGAGAGACATGCCCATCAAAAAGGACTGAGATGAACAGCAAGATCTGCTTGCTGTGTGAGGGCTGAGAGCCTGAGTTCCCTGTAGCATTTGAAGGGCACAGCCTCGCTCCGTTCCTTTGTTTGCAGTCTGCAGTCTCTTGCCCTCCACACTGATGTGTTTGCGCTGAGCCTAGCAAAGAGCACTCCCTGCAATGCCAGCATCCTGAACACCACCCAATTGTCCTCCCGTGCCCCCCCCCC
>Ga0307945_1001763_pt1 | contig 17200 bp, 21 predicted proteins | sample OrgLakmetagen228_FD_201818 | JGI IMG/M metagenome (GOLD analysis project Ga0307945, IMG submission 201818) | Saline water microbial communities from Organic Lake, Antarctica - #228 | ecosystem: Environmental > Aquatic > Non-marine Saline and Alkaline > Saline | place: Antarctica: Organic Lake...
TTGTCTCTTTTTCTGGTGTCTTGTTCAGTCTGGCCTCCTTCTCTTCTTGAAGCTGCCTTTTTTTTTTTGCTATAGCTCAACTGCCCTCGCTGGCGGATATAGCTGTGTAACCCTTACCCCTTACCCCTTGTTTGCTCGGCAGCCCAACAAATGATATCCTCAATGAGGTCTGGCTGCATTAGCACAATTTTATTAGGTGTCACCTCTATAAACTCTGTCACCATACCCAGAAAACATCACTTTCATTGGTGATACCTGGAACGAGCACAACTTGTTACAATGGCGGTTACCTTGCTCGCCATTCAATCCTACATATTTAAAAAGCGAAAGAAACCAACTAAAAATGGAGCCAAATGGTCCATATAATGAAGACCAGCCTGCTGCAGGCCTAAGATCCGAGCGAGCTGGAAATGGATGTTCAAAGCTAGAGGGGTAAGAGGTGAAAGACGAGTTCGTGACATCGAAAAGAACAGTGTTTTCACAGTGTAAGGAGCCAGACAAGGAAAGACGGCAGAGCACAGAAAGCATAAAGAACGTAACAGCAGACGTAGGTGGTGTGTAAGAAATCCTTGGATCCCTTGCCATTTGCCATCCGTTGCGGTGGCGGGCGCTTATCTGCTCTGCCGTGTGTGCTGGCCCTTCATCTTGCCAGAGAACAAGTGCTTGGGCATCTTGGTCTGGATGACACGATCCGCTTCGCCAACCTGTGTGTGTGTGTGTATGTGTGTGTGTGTGTGTGTGTGTGTGTGTGTGTGTGTGTAGCATAATCACCCAAAACTGCATTCATCACATCATCAGCCAACTTGCTGTCAAACATACAAAATGCTGCATATCAACCTGCCCCAGATCCAAGCGGAGAACCCTTTGGCGAGTGCTCCCTCCACAGATGTAAGAGGCCTGCATTGTTAATCTTCCCTTTCCCTTTCACCCTTCACCTTGGCCATCTTGTTCATCTTCCATTGAGCCTTGTCGTGCATCTTCAGACTCTTGTTGCGCATCTTGGCGTCCTTGAGGCCCGTTTCCGTGGGCTCTGCCATTGACAGCGAGCGGCCGCGTGACATTGACCTGCATGAAGATGGAGTAAAGAGGGATGCAGACACGTGTGCATAAGTATACGTGTGCGTTTGTTTGTGTGTGCGTGTGAATGCCCAAGTAAGAATGAGAAAAGACCGCATTTGTAATTTTATATTAAGTAAGGCACGCTTCATGGCCTTATAGGCCGTAGCAAAAAACATTGCTAACACTCAAGCTCATTTCTTTGTAATGGATGCAAGCCGAAATGTGCATGTGCAGTGTGGGCACAAAGCGAACTTGTGCAAGAAAGCTTTAGCAGGGCAACTTTCGGCGTTCACGGTACTTTCTATGCGTATTTCTGCATGGCTCACGTCATGTTATTGAGTAATGTGATTATGGCCGACAACCCTTTCACACCATACACACTAGGACACAACCAACCAAATCCACACCGAGCTGAGGTTTTGCTTTTTGTGGTGCAAAACCATTCAATAAATTCCCTGACTTCCGCGTGCAGGCCCACACACTTGCCCACACAAATTGCCCATACAAAGTACCACGTGACCCCAAATCAAAAATGTTACTTATTATTTTGACCCCAAATCAAGAAAATAAACATTTTTGATTTCAGTTCGAAAGGGGGTCTGGAGATCACCACACCAGACACGAAAACACTGCCACTGAGCAGTCGCTTATCATGGGTAAAACCATTCAATGAATCCCACGTGCAGGCACACACACTTGCCCATACAAAAATGTACATCCTGACCACCCCTGATCACCCACCTCGACTTGGAGCTGTGCAACCGCTTCTTGGGCTCCTCCTCCATGTCCACATCCTCCCCTCCGGCACTGCCCTCTGCCTTGCCTGCAAGTGCACAAGGGGTGCAGTTATTACAGTGTGTTATGTGTGTTGCAGCGTGTTACAGTGTATTACAGTGTGTTACAGTGTGTGATGTGCATATATGTTAAAACTGTGCGTGCATGTGTGTTGTGTGAACATGCAAGTGTGCGCACATGCGTTTGTGTGAATATGTGCGCACTCGCGTGCATCTGCGCATAAGTATTGGTATCCACCGGTACCTACGGGTATTTGATCTGTGTGTGCATGCTGAGTGCTGTATGCCCATGATCTTACTGGCAATGGCGTTATTGCGTCAGGCAGCATGTTGGCATACCTCTGCTGGCAGAGCGCTCGCGCTTGCGCCCTCTGCTTTCGCTCCGCACACGAGCCACCGCTAAGCTGGTATCAATGCCCATAGCCCCCAAGGATTTCTGTGATAATTGTCGTGTAGTGTAAGCACAAATGTGTGTTTGTGTGTATGTGAGTTTGTGTGAGTGTGTGTGCATGCAGGTGAGTATGCGAGTATGTGAGTATGTGTGTGAGTAAGTGTGTATGCAAGTGTGTGTGTGAGTATGTGAGTATGTGAGTTTTTGTGTGTGTGTGTGTATGCCTGTGATTTTGTGTGTGCTCGCGAAGTTGAACCCAAGCAAGAAGCTCCAGCAATCCAGCGTTGCTCAAATTCTGGATATTGCTTTCTATAATCCTTCCCTGCTTGCACTCAAAGTGATCACACATATCTCTCAACACACACACACACACACGCAGTCATGCCAGCAGCTGCTGAGCCATCCGGGTGTGATACGATAACTCAAGCAGCTACTTCTGAATTTATGGCTCAAGCGGCAGCTGGCAATGAGTTAAGTTGCAGGTTTATGATGTAATAATAATTTAGGGCAATGAGTTGAGTTGCAGGTTCATGATGTAATGAATCATTCAGGGTTCTGGCGGGTGCGTATTCGTGGTGTGTACATTACTAAGAGAGCGCTGAAGACAACACACGCCAATAACAGCAGCAATGGATCAACGGATCCAGCTCCCCTGTCTCAGCACTCTTAAGGCTGGAAGCAGTGGCTTTAATCTGATGTCCTGACTTGTTATTCACACCCAGTTGCATACATGCACGCATAAACGTCCACACTCTCTCTTTCTCCTTCACACACGAAGCGCTGCAGCACATGAACACGTCGGAACCAGCCATTCAGCACCTCGTTGGATCTTACTGAAGTATAAAAAAAACGCAAACACTCAGATGCAGAAATCATGCACACACACGCGTGCACACACACACACACACACACACAAGCGCACACACACACATTTCCCCTCACCTGCATGTTATCTGTGGTCAGCTTCTTTGTGCCATCAGCCTTGTGGGGCAGCACAGCTTGCCGCCCTGTCACACCCTTCTTCATGCGGTGCTCTGTCACAATCTGCGTGTGCGAGTTTATCAAGGTGTGTGTGCGTGTGTGTTTGCGTGTGTTCAAGTTACAAGGAGTGAGCAACACCACTGTGCATGCCATTGATTAATAAAAGTGATGCTGTGTGCACAAAGAGATGTGTTTTTTTAAGGAAAAGGACTGAGTAGAGCAAAAAGGGAACAAGCACGATGCGAAGAAAGGAACACAGAGGAGAGAGACACAGGTGCACACAGACACAGGTGCACACAGACGAGAGAGACACAGGTGCACAATTTGAATACAATGTGCAAACCCAAATTGAGGTATGACGTGAAATTAGGTCACGTATCACACACACACACACACACACACACAAGTTTCAGAAAGCTTCGGCAATGTGCAAGCCCAAACTGAGGTATGACGTGAAATTAGGTCATGTATCACATACACACACATACATGCACACACACACATACACATGCACACACACAAATTTCATAAATAGTGTGCTCATCTCTGAGGCAAAAGAGAAAGTCGGCGACACACAATGTACTAGCACCTCTACTTTGTTATCATTTACATGTGAATTACTCAGTTACAATTACTCTGTTACGATCACTCTGTTACAATTACTCTGTTATAGTTACTCTGTTACATTTACTCTGTTACAGTTTGCATGTGCACGCTTCATCGTGGGCTCAATCAAGGGTCTGGACATGAACGATGTACTGTGCCGCACTCACATTTTATATTGCAGTTGTGAAATAAGAGGAGAATGCACAGGGTCATGTGTATTCCTCTTTTATTTCAAGTGCACATGTACGCACAAAAGACGGCAAAAACATATCAAGCGCAATCACTCGTATACACACAGACGCTCAAGCGTTGAATACTAATGTCTCCCCTTGTCCTTCTATGTTGGACTACCTAGGCTGCGTGCCTGTGTACTCCAACCAAACCACACGCTCCAATCTGAAATCTGTGTGGCTCATAAATAGCAACCAAAGCCTCACCTGCTTCTTGCGTTGTCTAATTCGTTTCAAGTCCTCTTTCTGCTCATCTGTCAGCTTGTCTTCTTCCATGTCTGAAGCTATGAGTTCTGCATGGGCTTTCTGCAAGGTTGTAGGAAGGAGTGGGTGTGTGTGGTGCGAGTGTGTACGCATGTGTGTATGTGAGTATGTGTGCGAGCATCTTTGTGTGAGCAGGAGTTGACGTGCCGGGCATAAGCAGGGAAAATAATAGGCCTATCAAAGAGATTGACCGAGCTCTGAATGTTAGCTGCACTATTGCAGGGAGTGCCCACCTGCTTTGATATAATCCAGGTCCCCTGCCAGAAGCATGCTACTCTGACTACATTCAGTACCATGCCATGCCAGGAGCATAGCGACCTGCTGTATATAGTATAATGACACGGCACCTAGCTATACAGTACACCACCATGCCTATGGCATTGCACCCTGCTATATAGTTATTGTAGAACACGGCATCTAGCAGTACCTACAGCACAGCACCCTGCTGTATATAGTAAGTAGTACACTATGACAGGGCACCCTGCTGAACACAGTGGCCTACCATGCCAGGGGCATGGCACCCTATCAACACAGCACCCTGCCAAGCCAGGAGCACAGGAGAAGGCAACAGAAAACAATTGCACCTGCAGGCTCATGCCATTTCAGTCTGGGCCATATATAGAAATATATAGAAGGACATCCTGGTACCAACTCTCTCTGGCAAGGTCTGTGCTCCTGACTAATTCCACCAATTGTAATGTAAGCCCCTTTCTGTGTGCAATCAAAGCTCATGCCCCCCCACCTCTAATTCAGTCTCCTCCAGCTCCAGCTCTGCAAGCTTGGCATCAATGTCAGGGTCCACAAAATCCATGATGTTGTGGCCTTGCCACAACTGCGAGGAAAGGAGATGGGACATGTTAGTGCTTCGTATTATTTTTATTGTATTATTATTTATCGTAATATTTTTATCGTATTGCATTTATATCGTACGTTCATACATTTCATCGATGTCAGGGTCCATGAATGTTACGGCTTTGCCACAACTGCGAGGAAGGGAGGCAAGAGGGTTGCATTTGAAAGTTTCCATGAGGTCAGGGTCCACAAAGTCCATGATGTAACGGATTCGCCACAACTGCGAGGAAAAGAGTCGACAGGGTTTGCATTAGTAACGTAAAAATCTTTTACCTCCTGCACTACTATGATGGGGGTAAGAGAGAGGATGAGTGACACACACATATGCCACAAATTATTCTTAAAACAGTGGCCAGAATGGCTGTTTTACAAGCTGTACACAACGGTAAAAGTTTGTGTCACTAACTGTGTATGCATAGTGTAGATGACAGCACAGACATTCATGATCCTGGCCAACTCTAGCTGTGTGCCCTGCCTACAAGCGCGCGCGCTTTACAGGCTGCGTTTGCTCGCAGCTCAATACCTTTGACCACCACCTCACCAACTGTATTTGTCCGGGTGTTTTTTCTCGATGAAGCGCAGACGGAATGTTAAACAGATCACGCGCACCCAAACACCCAACTGCTGCTGAGAAATGATCCTGCAGCCTTCAGGCCTTATTACAGTAACCCTGGGTGACGTGTTTCCAACCCAGCTACGCTCTCCACATCTGTGCCGGGGTGCCTCACAACAAAGCAGAGGCACCTTTTTTTGCATCTTTTGTGGCACCCTGCTCTACGTGTAACTCTGCTCAACACGTTACTTTGTTCTGATGTAGCAGTTACAAATCCACACCACACAAAATTTGCACAAATGCATTTTACACACCCACATACAACCCACACCCACCCACCCACAAATGCACGCACACACCTCTGGCATGATGTCATGCTTCCAGGCAGGGTCTTTGAGGTCGTAAAGCTGCCGCTGGTCATGTGAGTACACTCCTGCAGGCAGACGTGCACGAAGTGAGAGAGAAGACAGTGAAGTGAGCACCTGCCGTGAGGCACTGTGAATGCCCTTGCTTTACTGCTATACTGCTAAATGCCCTTGCTATACTGCCGCCAATAGCTCGATCAGGGAAGGAAGCACGAATACCACAAATAAAAGCAAATGCCTGTGTCTAAGGCATTAGTTAAAATATTCAGAGAGTACATGTCCCATCCCCACTCTGTGCAGGTGAACACGCTTGCACATTGACACACACACGTCATGAGCAGGGGAAAAAGAGCAGGCAGCCACTGCTCGGCTCTGTGCACGATAACCGGCCGTGCTCTAGTTGCTGCTTACAGTGCACACGCTAGCACACACAGCTGATGATTGGAGTATGCTGTTTATAATATTGGCCATATGTGGGCAGGGAAATCTTTGGTTTACATATCCAATGCACACAACGCCAGGCAATCCTAGTTTAAGTCACTCCGATCTGAGCCACTCTGACAGCTGCGTGCAAGTACACACATGCACACACACGTACACACACACGCACACACACACAAACACACACACATACACACACACACACACACATCAGCCTGCCTCCCACCTGCGCCCCCTGCTTCCTCTTGGAACTGCCGCTGCGTCTTTCGCTTCTGTCCTGCTTCTCTTAAGGCTCGGGCCTCAGCCACGCCTGGGGGGATGACAGGCGGCCGTGCCACTGAGTCCCTGTGTGTAGTCATTACAACGTGTGCTGAGGAAATGCTTGCCACATTTTGCTGCATTGGGGGGGGGTGCAGACCTTACTAGTGTGAGGAGGACTGGCCGCATTTTTTTGGTCACGGGAATACTTGCTTTATAAGTCTTGAGCGCTGCAACGTTGCTACGGGCGTAAACAATAACTTTTCGATTTGAAACCTAGCACTGACACGAAAAAAAGAGAGCTCTCTAGCTGTAAGGTTGGGCAAATGACAGGTGAGAGATGCAGGATTTTTGCGCCGCAACGCCTGTAGTGGGGCCCCCTAGCTTTCAGGTTCTATCATTTGGAAGTGAGTGTCCAGGGTTTTAAGTCTTAATGCTGCAGCGCCCAAAATGAAGTGAACAGAGCCTCCAGCTGTCAGGTTCAATCGATGGATCACGGTTCTAAGTGGACATTTGCACCATTCAGCGAATGAACCTCACAATCTAAGAGCTCTACGCACCTTACTACAACGCACCCAAGCGCAGCAGATGTAGGTGATGCCGATTCTTACTCTGTTGATTAACATTTACAGCCCTTCCAGTTTAATACGTACACTAATTGTAAGCCTACACGACCCCCGTGCACTTTTTTTGGCCTTGCTTCTTGGCCTTGATGCGCCTTGTTTTCGGGATTCTTGATATGTTAATGGCCTTGTTTGGGCTTGTCTACTGGCCTTGTTCGGCCTACTCTTTTGACCTCGTATTTTGGCCTTAAATAAAGCCTTGATGTGCCTGTTTGGCCCAGCTCTGGCCCACTTTATGGGCCTTGTTTGGCCTGGCAGTGGCCTTCACAGGTCAACATCAACATCCACAAACGCCATGCTCACCTGGTCTTGGGCATCGCAATGTGGATGCGGTTCAGGACATCTCCGATGCGTTTGCCAGCCACCTTCATCTCCACGCGGAAGTTGAGCAGCCGCTCGCAGGCAATCTGCACACGCAACAAAAAGAGTGTGTTGTGTTTGTGTGCACAGCTCAACAGGCGCGAACGTTTGGGTCGCTCATTGTGTATGAGCGTGACGGTGTGTGAGTGTTGGCTTGGACGAAGAAGCAGCTCCTCGCGCTCTCTTGCATCACGATTCACCAGGTTGCGTCTAAATTCAAAAATAACAGGAAACACCAGAACCAGGTCTTGCCCAAAGCCTGCAATAAGACCGGTCACAGAACTAGGGCGGTGAACTCACAAGCGTGCTTTTGCCTTTGTTGTTTATCACAAGCGCATTTTACGTACAAACACACAAGTGAATTTGCAGTCATTGCGCTGCCGCCCCACAGGTCAGAAGAACCAAGCGCTTTGATGCCACTTGCATTCCTGATCAGCACGCACCCTTCCTATGCTGACAGAATCGACTCTATGCAGCAGTTGTCGGTTTCCATGCAGCAAGCGTAAATGTCTGGCGTTCCTGGAATCCTTCCATAAACTCATGCTGTGAAACCTTAACTATGAGTGCACACTGTGCACGCCACTCACGTTCTTAGCCAGCATGATGCCCTCCTCGTTCAAGGTGCTCATCTTCAGCAGCACCTGCTCTCCCTCTGACTCCTCCTGCAGATGATGATGATGGTGAAGATGATGATGATGTGCGCGTATAAAGACAACGAAAGAGTCATTTTGGCCTTCATCTACTAAAGTGAAGCAAGGCTACAAACACAGGTAAGCAGTCACATGCCAAGACCCTGAAGGAAGCCAAGCCGGCGAGCAGTCACATGCCAAGGTTCTGAATGCCGCCAAGCAAGCAAGCAGTCACATGCCACAGACCCTGAGTGATGCCAAGCAGGCGAGCAATCACATGCCATGACTCTGAACGACGTCAAGCAAGCCAGCAGTCACATGCCACAGACCATTAATGAAGCCACAGACCCTGAATGATGCCAAGCAGGCGAGCAGTCACATGCCATGACTCTGAACGACGTCAAGGCAATCTGCTTCATTGAGGCTCTTGAGCTCGACACACAGCAGATTGCCTGGTCATCATCACCACTGAAAGTACGGTCTCCTGAGGATCATGCATCGAATGCATACTACCAAGCGTATGAGCTACAACTACTTTCATTGCACGTACCAATCATCAAATTCTCACAATCAGAGTAAAGGTTCAGTATACCCATGGCCAAGACTTTTTGTCCGGGCTTGTCAGGGCTGGGAAAAGAAGCTCAGCTTTGGGAACCATGCCTTGGCTGTACCTAGGTTACCAACGTGCGTGCATACACACACATGGAGCATACGTTCATAGGCGCACAAGTACACTTGAACAGAAAGGTGCGGACCAGTTTGCATGCCAAAACGCAAGCCCATGCTCTTTGTCATTGTCAAGGGTGCGACAATACAATCAGCATCCTCCCTGAAAGAGCTGGAGTGGGTTTGGCGAGACGTACACACACAGCGCAACATTAATGTGACTGGAACCAAACTTTGTTGCTGCTCTCAGCTTGGGCCAAAATCAAATCTGCCCAACACAGCACAAAAGGGTCTTAATCCATGAGCTTGGTAGCAAACACATGGACCAAATCCATTTCCTACCGGCGCTTGCTCTGCTCTAAACACAGGCACAAGGTGCTACATTGTTACAGCTCATAAGCACGCAAACACACACAGACACAGACACTCACACACACACACACACACAAATACACACCTGCCCTCCGGCCATTTCTGTATCCATTGGCAGCGCTGCGCCAGCACTGATGCGCTTGGCCTCCGCGACCATGCCCTCAATGGTAGCCTGCTCGGTGTCGCTGAGGTCGTCATACCTGCAGCATCATAAAACACAGTATGGAGAGGTCAAAAGAGGGAGCAGTTTGATGACCTGTTCAACGCTTTGCGTTGGTAACTGGCTTTCAGTGACTGTCAATGACTGGCTGCTCCCTGCCCTGTTGAAAGAGGTGAAAACAAGGGAATACTTGTTCCTTAATCATACTGGCTTCTATACCTGTGCAGCCAGCACGTGACAAGGCAGCATCCCTGTAGTGTCTGTGTGCGGTGCTGCTTAACAAAAAACACTCATGACGGAGCTGCAGTCTCCCTTGAAAAAATTACGGGCAAAAAAAGCAGGGATACAGACCGTGATTCATGTTGCAGACACACGCACACGCACAAACAGACACACGTCACACACGCCTGCACCACACATACATGTAAGAGCACACGCAGCCAATTGAGCACGTTTGAGTGTGTGACTCAAGTGACAACCCAGTTACACTACTACCACTGGAGCTCTCTGCGATTTGCAGCAAGCTTTGCAGCAGCAAGATCAACAGGGAATAGCAGCTAGCCGCCATGGCTTGGACTGTGTGGGGCTTTGTTGAAGCGGCACAGCTACAATATTCCCCCTCAAATCACATAGGTGCGCAAAGCCACAAACGCGCCGCACTCACTGGCGTACGTCGATCTTGTTGCAGATGATGAGGATGGGCTTGTTGGCAAACAGGGCTTTAATGGAGTGGAACAGTGCGGCCTGCTGGGCGATGGTGTACCCACACTCCTCACTGATGTCCACGATGTACACACACGCAGCGCGCAGGTGGGCTAGGGCCGTGACGGACTGCAAGCAGGGTGTCGTGGGACAATGGACTTGTCTGTTGAGGACCCACCACGTTCGTAAATTATTATGGTGTGGTTGAGGACCCACAACTTGTGCTCACTCTTTACTGTGGTGTGACACACGACCGCAGCGGAGATAGCTGTGTTGTTGTGAGAAGCACGGGCCTTTCAACACCGAGGCTTTGAACTCACTCTCCGCTGGTGTTGTTCCATAAGCATCATGCAGTTGTTCCGTGAGGCACCGCTCGTGAAAAGACAGCACGCTGCTCACGAGCAATCACACTGATCTGCAAGGTTGCTTTGCTCATTGTTGACGACATCTAGCAACTATTCTGAAGCATGCATGCATAGCTAGCTGAACTGAGGCACTCACAAAGGCTAAGGGCTAGTGCAGTACCTCTCGGAGGTGGCGGAAAGAAGGCTTTATTCCTGCACCTACTGAAGGCCTGACACTCAGTCCTGCTCCTTGAGGGCTACTACTTCACTCAAAAAGCACGAAAAGCGCACTTATGCTCTCACTGCTTGCACACGCTCACAAGTGCATGCACTCTTACGTGCATGCCAGAGTGCGCTCACACATGTACATACACACAACACATGCACAAGTACACACATACATACACAAGCGCACACATACACACACACACACTCAAATACCCAAACATACACAAACACACCTGCATCTCAATCGTGTTGCGCTCCTCTAAGGGCCTGTCCAGGATACCTGGCGTGTCGATGACCTGCCACCTCAGGTACTTGTAGTCCATGTGGCCCACGTACAGGGATTTGGTGGTGAAGGCGTACGGCTGCAGAGGCGTATGTTGTGTGTGTGGTGTGCCGCAAGGTTTTGCACAGCCTGCTTCTCTTGGTCTTGGCCAAACATGCACTACCATGTCCGCATTCAAATTCGCAGGGATACGTTAAGACACACACCATGCACAATTGGAGATGTGCGTGCATGCGCATGAAGTTGCGTTTTGTTTATGTGCGTGCAGATATACAACGTGCATGGGTTAAAGTGCATACGTGCTTTCTTTGTGTGCATTGTGTTTATGTGTGCATGTATGTGTGTGCACATGCAATGCATAAAGACACACAGGGTGTCCCTGCACCCTCGCCTCCCTCCCACCTGCACATCCACATCAGCCTTGGTCAGCTTGTTCATCATGGATGACTTGCCCACGTTGGGGTAGCCACAGAGCAGCACACTACGTGTGTTGGGGTCAATGGAAGGAAGACGGCCCATATGCTGGCGGACCTGCTCCAAGTAGGCTAGACTGGGTCCCTGGCGCTTCATAAGGGTGCACATGCGACCCTGCAGAGGTTTTTATGGGTGCATGCATACGTTATTGTGTGTGTGGGGGTAAGGGGGGGGTGTTGCGCGTGTTGTGTGTGTTGTGTGTGCATGTGTGTATGCTTGTGTGCGCACAAGCAAGTGCATCGCAGTGTGATTTTCTGAGATGTTCGTGCACATGCGGGTTTGCATGTGCATGTGTGTGCTTGTGCGTCTGTCTGTTCGTGTGTGCGTGTTTATGTGTATGTGCGCATTTGCATGTGGGCGAGTAAGTAAGTGCAATGGCGTAAAAGAGCATGCTCTGAACATTTGGGGACGTACACGTGCAACATTCTATAAATCTGGAGTGAGAGGATGCATGCATGCTTTATGCTGTGTGTGTAGCACTGACCATAGCTGCTCGCTTGAGCTCTTTGCAGCGGTACAGCGAGTCTCCGTACTTGACCAGACGCACATAGTCTGCAGCGCAAGGGAAAAGAGGCGATAGATGGGCACTAGACCTGTCTGCTTGACCTAGAGATAGGGACATAGGGATAGAGACATAAGGCTGAATGCTTAAAGAGCTGGGTGCTGCGAGATTAATGCACGCAAGATGTGCGGAGAGAACAGAGCGCACTAACTCGCAGCACAAGCCTTCTTCCTAAAGAGAAATAGGCGCGCAAGATGTGGCATGCAACATCCAAGCAGTCTGCCCAAGACTGCAGGAGTCCTCCTCTCTCTCTGTGTTTGTCCAAGAGGCGGGCACAGCCTCCACAAAAACTAGGGTTGTGCTTAAAAAGCCCGCTTGCAACAAGGCGGCAAACCCACCCTGTGCGAGTTTGTCAATCAGGTTACGAGCCGTGTTCAGCTGGCCCAGCGCCAGCTTGTAGTGGTCCTTGTCGTACAGCACGTTGAGCAGGTCGGAGTAGAAGGGGTGGATGTCGTCGACTTTTGGGAAGTCGTCCAGGATGAGGGTGAGCTTTTCGTTCCAGCTCTGCGCCGTGAACTTGACCTTGCGCATGTAGAACTGACGGATGCGCTGAATGCTCCAGCCATTGTGAACGACCGTTGGTGTCTGCCGCTGGGTTTTGCTCAGCACGATGTCGATGAAGTCCTGTGTTGTTGTGTTGTTGTGTTGTTGCGTTACAGTCGTGAACTATGATCGCGTGCACAATTGCGACGGCAAGCACAATTGCGACACTTGCCTTGCTTGAGGGCACGGCCCGAATGGCCTTGAAATTATACTGCGGCATGGCACACACTTTATATTAAAAATGTAAGGTCCGGGCAAACAAAGTAGGGTTGTGCAAACAAATTTACATATGCATATCTACATAACATAAAACGAGTTTTATCTAATTTACACGAATGGATTGAGTAAAAATGCCTCTCCAGAATGGCCACTGAGCACTTAAAACCAGCAGCCCAACACTTGACAACCCGTTCACCACTTGACAACCCGTTCACCAAGTTTCATGCCGCAATTGCTGAGCTACAGACCCACGTACGTGATACAGACACATACATACACCCACACACTCACACACCCACCCACACCCACCCACACCCCCCCCACACACACACACTCGCACACACGCACAAACACACACACACGCACACACACACACGCACACACAAGAACACAAACACACACAAACAACGCACGCAACACACACTCACACACACAGGCACACACACGCACATGCACACTCGCACGCACATGCACATGAACGTACACGCACATACACACACAGGTACACATTAACACACGTGTGTACACGCACACATGCAAAAACACAAACACCTTCACACATGAACACGCATACTCACGCACGCCCACACACGTGTGCGCAAACATACACACGCATACACACATGTACACAAGCATGCACACATGCACACGCACGCACATGGGCACGCACACATCCACATATACTTACTCACACAAACATACATGCATACAAATACACGACTGTGTGCTCAATCTAATTGCACAAGAACTGCGCAGATTCAAGCAGGTATACTTTTAGGTGCATGCATTTGCACGCATTTGCACACATGGTACGGACATGCACACATTTGTACATACAGTCACACACTCAAGCCTGAAGACCTGTTTTCCTTCTTCATCAGTCAACGATGCCTGCCTCCATGAGCAATTGTGTGTTAATAACACTCGTGAAACACAGGTTGAGAAGGAGCGCCAGGAGCTCGCTGTTGCCCGTCAGCAATTGGAGGAGGACCAGCAGAAATTTGCTGAGGAGACATCACGCGTGGCCAGCGTTCTGAGTGATAGTGAGCAGGTGTGCGTGTTTTATCTTGTACACTGTGTACTGTGTACATGTGCGTATTGCTATATCCCTGTAAGCAAATGAAATGCAGCTCTGGCACTTTCAAGAATGTCGTTTCTGCACACATGCGCACACACACATACCTTCACACACAGACACACACACACACATATATGCACAGGTAATCCTCAGTGTAGGGGGGTGCAAATTTACTACCACCCTCTCCACACTGCGCAATGCGCCAGAGAGCCTGTTCAACGCCATGTTCAGTGGGCGGCATGAATTGAAAACGGATGACCAGGGGTGCTTCTTCATTGACAGGCGCGCGCGTGTGTGTGTGTGTGTGAGTGTGTGTGTGTGTATGGTGTGTTTGTATGGTGTGTTTATGCGTGCTTCTGCGTATTTTGAGAGAAACCTCTGTATCTCGCTAGATCTCGCTAGTCGCTAGTACGGGCTTACTACCAAATGTGCAACAATTCACCAGCTGTTGCTATTGATGGCATCGTCCTGCATTTGTGCTGCTCTTTGTGCGAGATCACTTGGTACATGCAAAGCAAATATGCTCATGAAACAAGCGAAACAGTGTCTGTACAGTAAAATTATGGCGAGGGATCTTTAAAACGTATGGTCATTCTCAGTGCAGGGTCACACAGTCCTGTCGAACCTCCTCCACCTCATGCCTTCACACGATAACTTCTGTTGTTGTAGGGACAGCCAGTGCCTCCACGAAAGTCCCTCTTGGGCTCTCACTCTACACCCGCATGCACAGCACACCCACATGCAGGCACACAACACACACACGCATCCACAGCACACAATATACAATATGCACACACACGCACGCTTGCATGCATAGCACGCACACGCAATTGTCCTAGCAGGTCGTCGAATTGGACAAGAATGGATGAAATTTTTGACCTACCCTACAAATACAGGGATGGTAGGCACTTCCATGACATCCTTAACTTTCTGCGTGACGGCAATTTCAACTATCCCTCAGATGGCAACGACTTCAAGTGCGTATTTGTGTGTGTGTGTGTGTATGTGTGTGTGTGTGTGTGTGTGTCGGAGCTTAATCCAGTGTTTTATTGTTTCTTTGGATTTGCCAGTTTAACAGATTAACAATTTCTAGATGGCAACCATTTGTCTGTCTTTGCGTATGTGTGTGTGTTTGTGTGTGTGTGAGAGAGAGAGAGAGAGAGAGAGAGAGAGAGAGAGTACCAGCTTGTGGTCCTCCCACAAACAGACACACATGCAGTAAATAGACTGTATGTGTTCAAAAAATCTCCATTCGTGATTGTGCATATGTGTTCACGTGCAGTGGTATCAGATGGCGGTCGAAATTCAAACGAGTGTGAACTAGATCACTTGGCATTGCAATTCATAGAGGGAGACAATGTTGATGCCACATTTGAGGGCGCCATCACAAATGGCGGCCATACATAGCTGTAGTCATCAGCACTCCCTTGTGTGTGCATGTGTACGTGTGTGTTTGTGTGCGTGTGTGTATCAATTACGTTGTGACGTCCATCTCACACATCTTCATAACTGAACGACAACCACCTTAATTTTGCACGTATACGACTGCCTTTTTAGAAAAAAAATAAAAGGAACGACAAACACACTTGGTATGCAGCAGTGTGGCTCTAGCTGATGTGGTTGCTGAATGCACAGTGTCTCTGGCCTTTCTCTGCCCGCTCAGTAGGGGCACACAGGCCTGACGCACAAAGTCCCTCGCTGACTTTAAAGTATGACAGAGATACCCCTTTCACAACGTGCTTCCCAATGGCACTGACTGAACGTTGCGAGTCTTAAATTTACGCGGAAACCTCCCGCAGAAAACAAATATGTTTGACATAGCAGCCTGGCCAGTCCTGGATACCACATCGCAAAAAACACGCATTTTGTTACCCCCTCACGTGATTGTTTCTGGCCCTAGATCAGTCAGCCTAACAAAGCATCGGTATTATATTACATTATATTATATTATTATTGTTATCATTATAATTATATTCATTATTATATTATAACAGAGCCGCAAGGAAAAGGCAGAAGGCAGAAGCCAACTCCTGTGGCTCCACGTGGGGAGCCAATTGATGTACGTGTTGTGCATGCCTTCACAAAACAAACACTCTACAATGTGTACGTGCACAACACACACAGATGCCTGAACAGAGCTGTAGCATACACATGCCTAGGGTTGGCCAGAACCATGCATTTATAGGTATATACGGTGTACATACGGTATTTTTAGCAGGGAAATCACCATGCATATGGTCATATACGGTGCAGATTTACACTTCTAACCAACCCTACAAATGCCGGCTCTTCCAGCCCCAAGTGCATCAGGAGCCAGTGACCTGTAACGAGGACCCCACAAGACTTATGCCCTGCACCTTTTTTGTGCACACGCACACACGCATACACACAACACATGCACACGCACACACACAGGTACCTCGTAGAGCTGCGGGCTGAAGCCGACTTTTACGGCCTGGCCGGTCTGGTCAGTGCCATTGACAAGTTCCCGTTTGCTTTGACGCGGGTGCAGCGGGCGGTGTCTCTGAACACGGAGGATAGCTGGATGTATGAGGATGGCCAGGATGAGGTGTGTTTGTACCTGCGTGTGTGTTTGCCTCTGAACACGGAGGATAGATGAATGTATGAGGATGGCCAGGATGAGGTGTGTTTGTGCATGCGTGTGTGTTTGCCTCTGAATACGGAGGATAGCTGGATGTATCAGGATGCCAGGATGAGGTGTGGGTGGGTGTGCACGCGTGTTTGTGTGTGTGATGTAGTGCAAGAATGCCATCATCGTTTCTCCTCCTACAGATGGTTCGCAGTGCAGCTCATGTGTGCTTGTTGTGCACACGTAAGCCTTTGTGCAGGTGTGCATGGATGCAAGTACCATATCTAATACATACATTGCCGTGATCGTTCCACCTGCAGGTGGTATTTACTGTAGACCGGGCGTGCCAGCTGCTGGGAGTGGGGCTATGTGGGACCGAAGGCTCCTTCACTGTGGAGTTGGAAGTGTTTGAGGTGCGCACGCCTTTGTAGAATTGGCCAGAACCATTTATGTTTTATATACGGTGTACATACGATATCTCTGGCAGGGGAATCACCAAATACACGGTCAAATGCGGTGTATGTATACGGTTCTGGCTAACCCTACGCTGTTTGTGACTCCAGCGGGTTGATG
>Ga0307945_1001766_pt1 | contig 17191 bp, 16 predicted proteins | sample OrgLakmetagen228_FD_201818 | JGI IMG/M metagenome (GOLD analysis project Ga0307945, IMG submission 201818) | Saline water microbial communities from Organic Lake, Antarctica - #228 | ecosystem: Environmental > Aquatic > Non-marine Saline and Alkaline > Saline | place: Antarctica: Organic Lake...
TGAATGGGTTATAGTCAGCAAGCAAACCTTGCAACACAGTCTGCTCAGCAGGCTGAAAGAAACCAATATTGCAAATTGCAAGTCATACTAGGTTTAACCCTTAAACTCATGTAGCATACTTGTCAAACCAGTGTCAGTGGTGATATGAAAGCACATAACGACATACGCTGCTTGCTTTCAGAGGGTGTAGCTAACATTCAAACTGGCCTGACAGGTGAGAAGCAGCTAACATAGAAGCTGTTCTCATCACGGAAGCTAGGCACAACATGGTGGCGGCACACAATAGAGGAGAGGTGGATTACCTCAAACAAACCTTGTGTGCCCTTGCTAGAAGCTGTGTCGTAAACTAGACGGACACAGCCCGCTGCCTCCAGCAAATCACCACGAATTGGTGCATGCTTGAACCAGCGAACAAAGGCATACTGAGTCGGGGAATGTATGCCTCCTGCGAGTATAAGAAGAGTATTAAGGGTTGCGTGTTTGGAAAACTGTAATGAAACCTAGCAAACATCTGACTTGTGGGATCTATCACCTTACCTGCCGTGCTAACATCAGCTTCAAACAACAGCCGCAACTCGGCGTAAGCTGTCTCTTCTTCACCACGAGGCCCAAGGCGTCGGACTTCTACAGAGTCAAACCAAGGCTTTTTGAAGTGGCTGACATTGGCTCTAATAGGCTGTAGCACAGGGGACTGGCCTTCAGACATCCACGGCAGACGCCCGGCTAGGCAAGCGCCCTCTACCTTTCTGATGATCTCCTTGCCTTCCAGCTGCACACACAAGAAATGGCATTGGCTTAATAGTGTTACAAATCATAGTGTTGAAATCAACCGCTGAGCGATTGCACAACAGGTTGAAAAACCCTCGGTTGATTTCAACCGCTTCAACCGCACTTCAACAGAGGGCAGTTTTTCCTGACGATCTAGCTTTATGACATTTCTTTTCTTACTGTTTTTAAGAGGAAAAGGCGGCCACTCTGACCCAAGCTTACTGTGTGCCTCTTGCCAAGAGCCTTGGCAAGCAGACACAGCCGTCCCTTCCACTCTTGAACTCTCTGTATGATCCATGGCGTGGATCTCCTCAGCCGAAACCTGGATAATTTCACTGAGCAGCATGTTTAGAGCCTCCAGCAGCGAAAAAGAAGGCGGTTGCAAGACGCAGTTTAACTCATGATCGGTCGTGCCTTTTAACACCGGTGGACCGGTGGAAAGCTCAACTGCCCTCGTTGGCGGATATAGCTGTGTAACCCTTACCCTTACCCTAACACCGGTGGACCAAAAAAGGACTTTTAAGGTGGTAGAACTATCCAGCAGAGTGGGTCTGACAGCGATGCAACCGAGGCTCTACTTTGCTTGCACTGGCTAAGACCAGTGTTTTCAGCTTTACACCTTGTGTTAATTTCGTTGTTGCTGGCTGAGGCTGACAAAAACAGCCCAGCAGTCTACCAGACATGGCTTCCCATCACTTGAAACATTTTGGGACATTGTTCAACACGTTAATGGCTAGCAAACAAATTAGATCTAGCACAGGTCTTTTTGAGGATCTCCTCTGCTTGTTCCTGTTTTACATGTTCACATGGTGTCAAGTGGTTGCCGCTTTTTAAATCCAACCCAGGGTTTACCAAAGACTATCACAGCCAACTTGAAAAAAAGATACACAGAAACCCCCAACCTTTTAACAGCAAATTAATGAAGTATTTCATGATTTTCGCTGCCGCTCATTTGACGTGACAAACTGCCCGTATGAATCGCTGATAAATTTCGATTCCACAAAAGCACAAAGGACGCAACATAGTAGAGAAAGGTGGATTTTTTGGAGTGGCAGAAGGAAACTTAGAGGGACCAGAAGCACCTCGACAGCGTTGCCAGCCTTATTATCACGTTCTTCAAGGTGCCTACATTTTACACAGCACACCATCCTCTTGGCGGTAGGTGCACCTTGGTGGCAACATTTACGTTGCGGTAGGTGCACCTTGGTGGCAACATTTACGTTGATTGCATTCTGAAGCCTTATAAGGAACTGGGTCTTGATGATCAAAGCGTTATAAAGCTTGCCTTCAAGCTCCATGCGCAACTAAAATGCTAATCTTGTTCATACAGACACACCCTTTCCAATACTGTTATATTGTTAATTGTTACCAACTTTCATCTTTCCTCCATACCAATCTCAGGCCAAGCTTGCAGCCCTCCTGATCTAATAAACGGTGGGGAAGTTTTACTCGGTATCAATGTCGCTCCTCTCTTCCTAATTAAACAGCAGCTTGTTTCCTTGTGCTTGCTATTCTCACGTATTCGTCAGAGGGGGGATGCAGTAGATCAAAACAAAGAAGCCGAGAGAAAGACACTGTCAGAGGGTGGATGTCGTAGAACAAAACAAAGGTCAAGAAATTTATGGACCTTTGCTTAGTTATACGACCGCCGGGAATCGATCCCGGGTTTAATCCTGACCTATACGGATGTCCATAATAATATACGTGTGCAAGCATTTGTACTAAACATCATACTGTGCAAAAGCTGCATAAGTAGCGAATTTACATGTTAATGCACATAATTTACCACAGCATTCATAGTCCACCCAAACAGGGGCACGAGCACGATACACACACGCACACACACACACACACTCGCACACATGCATACACACACACATACAAACACGGGCTCAGCACTTATACCAAGAGCATCGTCAGAACAGAAATCAATGCTGTTACCAAGTACCATGACCAAGCACATAGATTGTCCCGAAACATACGTTTGCAACCCAACAAGATTGATCCGATTAAATGTACGCGCGCAGTGTGTACCCATGTTAAGCAAAGCAGCACCTTAAGGCCTGGTGGTCTCCTCACCACAGCACAGCCACTTTTAGGCAGCACGCTTAAAAGCTGCTCCCTACACCACATATGACCCAGAACAATCAGCGAGGTATATGATGCCACACCTCCTACAAAATACCTCAGACCACAACTTGAACCCTACTAACCTAAAACCCTAAACTTGAGTCAGCAGTGCAGACGCAAAGAAAGTACTACGTGGTATTTTTGTAGATCTTAGGAATGTAGCACAGGTACAACGTACAACGCGCGGATAATTTGGAGTAGATGAGGAAACAATTTGCAAGACGTGTCGTTTGCAGTGCACCCTCCTTGACCTGGCAGACATCTTGAGAAGCCCATCTGCAGGTGTAGATCACACCATCGGCATCGATTTCCGTTTCCTCTGCTCCTTCTCCCTCTCAACAGATGTCAGGCCCAAAGTCTTCTCCCAGCCGCTTTCCTTCACCCCATCAGCCGCAGCACCGCTCCCACCTGCAGGGGCATGGGCAGCCATGGAACAGCAGAAGCGTCGTGAGCAGTTCTTTTGTGAGATCATTAAACAAGGAGACATACAACGCAGGCAGCGTGATCACTACCGGCATGAAGTATAGGAAAAGGACGTTCTGCATCATCCAGTGGATGCAGGGAGCCTCAACATCCCACCTGGAGAGCAAAAAGGGGAGGGGGGTTTGAATAGGGCTTGGTGTTCACAAAAGCCAGCGTACCAGCAGGATCAAGGTAGCGAGACGTGGGTAAAGAAGGAAAAGGAAAAGCCTACACTGCTAAAGATTAGCGTGCATCAAAAGGAAAAGCTCGCAGCTATTGCTCACACTATCCAGAGCCCCATTTCATTAGAGTGTGTGAGTTTGCCAACGAGGCTAGACAGCCAAATTTTGGTTTAGAAGCTTGGTTTAGAAGCTAACGCATCTTGGAGATGAACTGGTATTTGGATGATGTAGGGCAGGTAGCAGTGAGTTGTGCTATACGGAGATGAGAGCCGTTCCCTACGGTGATAATCATGGATCATGGCATTCACCTCAAACATGGTTGTATATTAATAACTCGGCTGCATAAGTATGAATCATGCCCACCATTGCAGCCTTCTCCAGCACTCAAAACTAGCGTCTAGCAAGCCCACTGCGGAAAGAGATCCAAAAAATCCATAGCCCAGCCAAGGATCCAGTACACATATTGCGCATGCAATAGACTATTCCCCATATCAATATAATTGTAGCGCAACTTTTTTGACCGATTTCAGCAAGATAAAGCAGGACAGCGTTCTTTGCCGATGTGTCCAGGACACACACGTGAGACAGTTGGCACACATCAACCCGTAAGTCGTGCAGGGAATTTGATGTGTGTGCGCATGCCTACTTTTTTTGTCCATAATCACAGCTGGGCCATTACCGTCTACCATCACCGTGAAAGACCGTAAATGATTATGTGATTGGAGGCTTTCCTACCACACATTGCCATGCGTGAGTGCACAAGCTAACTTTGGTCAGCCCTAATCACAGCTGTGTACGTTCATCAGAGCCTTAATTTTTCCACTCACTCCCCCTGCGCTTTGGGACAAGCCAATGAAAATTAAGTGACCAATCACCTACTATCTTGATCCTCTCCCCCAAAGGTCCTTTCACGCGCGCGAGTGAAGCAATGCGCTTACCGACAGATTCATGTGTGTGCCTAGTAGTCAGCGCATAAGCATGACCTTGTGGAAGTGTGGGAGTGCTTTGACCCACGTTTACGAGTCCTTCCTCTGCTATCAGGACTTTGTAGGTCCCTTGACTCAGCAAAAAACAAAGAATTGACTTTGCTGGTAGTCTTAGCACATCCAGCGTAATTGGTCCTTCAACTGACACGGGTGAAGTAATGTATTTACCAGCAAAATATGTGTGCATGTAGTACTCGTCAACGCATCGGAACGACCTTGTGAGACGAAACAAGGGGTTGCCTTGGCCGTGCCTTTTACAATTATTACCTGCTAGCCCCCCAAGGCCTCTATTCGCATGACGATAAATGGCACGACGCCTGTAATGTGAGAGCAGATGCAAAAGTTCTGAGGCAAGGTAGATGAGCGTAGATGTGAGTAGCAAGCTGTAAGGGTAGGCGAACGGTGAGGTAGAGGAGCGCAGATGTGAGCGTGGATGTGAGTAGCGAGTTGTGACAAATGTATTATTTTGTGGGGTTGGATTGAAAGGTGAGGAAGGCGTAAGTGACATGAAGGGATCAGGCGTATGTGTGTGTGTGTTTGTGTGTGTGTGTGTTACATCAACATTTCCACATGCCTATGTGCGCGACACAGTGTTGCAGGAAAATGAAAGAGAGCGCTGTATCTACTTTGTAGTTGAGATCCAAGCTTGTAGAGAAGTTCCTTCAAAGCCAAAGATGTGGCTTGAGTCAAATGCCTTATTCACACAACTCCCTAACTTGCTCAATCTCACACTATGACACTTGCAGTAAAATGAAGTAGCAGCAACCTACCAAATCGCATTGGCTTCAGCACAACTTACACACATTTGCAATTTCATACGAACAGGCACCGGGCAAAACAGTAAACAAACGCACACAGATTCACCAGCACAAGATGAATGACAAATTCCATGCGGGGAAAGTTTACAATGACATTGAACGCAGCCACACACACCTGTGAAACACAAAGTAGCCAATGACTAGGAACGCCAGCAGCAGCAGCGTCCCTCCGAACAGCAGCGCATTTCTGCTTATCCACAAAAAGTACTTGCCGTCTGAACCGTGCCAGCTTGAGCCGTGCAAGTGCTTGAACATGGCGTCAGCTGTTATCTGCAAAACGAGGTGCGTGCAAAATGAGGTGGGGTGCGTGCAAAATGAGGTGCGTGCGAAATGAGGTGCATGCGAAAGTAGGTGCGTGCAGAACGAGGTGCGTGCAATATCGGACATGTGAGGAGTGTCTAGTGCCTGGAGACTGAAGCCCATACAGGTTTAAATTGCATACAAATGTGCACAAGCACACACTGCACTGTACTGGCATGCTAGCAATCTGGATATCAAAGCAGGGGCAAGTTGCAAATGACTTCTCCATGGTCCCTCTCTACTTAAACACAACCCAGCCACGGACCTTGTATTTCCCGTACAGCTCAACAGGAATGATGGCAAGGCGCTCCTTGTGTGCATATAGCGCGTACTGGATGGTAACGAACATGGGTCCCGTGGAAAACATGACAGTGACATACCTGGACAAGTGTGTCAGAAAGGATTGTTCTGAGTACCATGCGCTGGCAGAAGAAAATAACATGGCTTTGTTAACATTAGCAGTGGCATATAACAGGGACGGATGTACAGGATACATTGGCATAAGTGCCATGCACCATGGTGGCATCATTGTGCTGGGTGGACGAAAACACGGGGCCGTGAAAATCAAAGCGGTGATGGTCCTAGGCGGGTGTCAGACAAATTTACAACAGAGCAGAAAAGAATGCCTTTGTGGTGGGTGTGGTCCACAAACGCAGGAGCCGCGGAGTTGCGCCTAGACAAGTGTCAGACACAGCTGTAGACAGAACAGAAAATAATGCCATTGTGTTGGGTTGTGACAAACATGGGACCCGTGGAGTTATGCCTAGGCGGGTGTCAGACAAAATCACGGCAGAGCAGAAAATAATGCCATTGTGTTGGGTGTAGTCCACAAAGGGTGTAGTCCACAAACACAGGACCCGTGGAGTTATGCCTAGGCGGGTGTCAGACAGAATCACGGCAGAGCAGAAAATAATGCCATTGTGTTGGGTTGTGACAAACATGGGACCCATGGAGACGTGACAGTGGCATTCCTAGTCAAATGTCAGAAAGCAAGGAAGCAAATCAAGCGTTGGTACCATAAACGTGAGGGCCCTTACAGAACAATGAAAAGACATGATTAAACAACCAGAGCACATTGCAAATTGAGCGCACACACTGCACAACAGGAACGCAAGGTGTACCTTACAGGGCACATTGGTACAAAAAAAAGAGCGTATCTCCGGGAAAAGTAATGATCCAGAGCTACACACACACATTAGGTTTGGCAGGGAATACCTTGAGAATAGCCAAGTACCATGCAAACATGCATCTCTCGCCATCCTTACAAACAAGCGCGCTCACACGGGAAACAGGAACAAGGCACCCTTGTGCAAATATGAGGGCACAACCAGAAATGAGGAAAATGAGCAATGCCGACTCTGCAAGACCGGAAGGATAATTTGATCATCCGATCATCCTATTGCAAACCATCCTTCCAAATTTGCGGAGCGGATGATTTGCGGAACTGGGAGTGGATGGTTTGCAGAATGGGGAGTAATGGAAATTGAGGGCACAACCAGAACCAGAAATTTCAGGAGCACTTTGCAAATTGGAGGGCAACTGCAGGAAGGAGCACGCCAACAATGCAAGGCGTCCAGCACAGGCATTCTCACGCAAAACGCAGGGCACGCTCAAGACAGCACTCACTTGACAAACAGGAACTTGTTCCAGGAGGCCAGGTTACGAATCAGGCGCAGCGCAAAATCAGACTTGGGCTTGGACACGATGACGTCTGCATGCAGGCAAAGAGGAATGAGCAGTGCACATAATTTGTTGCTGGGCATTCATGTTGTGCTCCTGATTCCTCCCACATACATGCAGGGGACATCTGCAGGCAGGTTTGTATGCAGACGGCACAGTTTATAAGTTGCACTCTATTTGCCCTGTTCTTGTTAAACAGGCAGGATCATCTCATGCAAACGAGCATGGCGTGCGTGGAAATTATTTGCAGGCATGTGCTGTTTACTGAGTACTGCGCGGTTTGTAAGTTGCACTCTAGTTCTGATAATAAACAGGAACCCTCGTTCCATGTACACAAGTATATGGCGTGCGCAGTATCTGCAAGTAGGAAGCCATTCACCATGAAGTGTTTGGACACCAGCAGCGCTTCCAGCAAAACAAGCCACTTGAATAATTGCCATTGCTTTAATCGACTTGTGGCGGCGTTGTAGTTTACCTAGTGAAGAGGTCAGTGTGAACACAGCTACGCAGTCCACTTAAGCACGCAATACCAAAGGATACGTGAGAATTGTACCGTGCATTCATGATCCGCTAGGTTTAAAATGATAACTAGGCATTTGTTGCAATGACAAGCGAGGGAGCGTCAAAAGCGATGCTAAAAACTTGGCAAAGCCCGTCCGTCACACGCTGTCTGTGCAATGCGTGCGTGCATACGCATGTGTGTGTTGCAATGAAAATATCCACGTTAAACGTAAAAGACAACAAGCTGATAAGCAAGTTGTTGGGGAGGGATCCACGTAGAGCCAATGTAAACTTTTGTTGAATCGTCTGACTGAAACATGAGCCAAACAAGTGATTCCTTGACTATTTACCTTGCATCAACCTACCAATGTAAACACAGGATGGAACCAGCCATCTCTCAGACAACATTGTGCACTGCACACACACACAAACACACACAAACACAAACACACACACACACACAAACACACGCACACACACACAATTGTGCACTGCACCCACCATTGCTCACGCCTATGGGGAACGTCTTGGGTGTGACAAACTCATAGTGGAGCAGGTAGTCAAGGTTCTTGTTGCACACCACATCCAGGTCCTGCAAGGGTGTCAGCACCAAAGGGGGTCTGGGATTGCAGTTCAAGTTGGCCAGGGAGCAGACTCAAGAGCTCAAGTCGAGCAAATCGCGACTCTTATTGCACACCACATCCAGATCTTGCGAGTGTGCCAGCACCAGGGGGGGTGTAATAGGGTTGCAAGTGTTTAGAATTGAAAGTCTGGGAGTACAGTTAAAGCGGCCAGGGTAGGGACACAGAGCTCAATGTTGAACAAGAAACCGAAAGCCACGTCGCACAACATGTCGAGACCCTATAAGCATGTTAGTACGAAGGAAGTGGAGACACAGTTTCCGTTTTGAAGTGGATATTGGGGGATAAACTACGTAAGTGGCACGCTGGGGTTTTTGCGCCAAAGCATGTATACCAAAATAGCCACCTGCTTACAACTGGGGCGCAAGGAGTCTTCAGAATATTATAATTACGTTATTACTAGGATTGGGCAAAAGTGTATATGGGATTTCTGCATACGTACATATGCGCCATGTAAAATGTACATATACCTACATAGTAACCATATGTGAGGCATAGAAACTGTAGTTATGAAATCATGACCTCCTCAAATTTAATTCATTGGGGGGCCATTTTGTAGCTCTCAAAAAGCTCTGATCGCGTACGCAATTCACATTTACCCAAATTCAAAAAATTGGGAAGCTACGCTTGACCATAAAGGCCAATTACACTCTGTTGCTGTCACAAAGCACCACCGTACAGGCGCGTGAACAATGCGAGTTTTGATAAAAACCCCAATGCGAGCTTATGCAAGGGCCTTTGGCCCTCTGAGCTGCACGTGCACGCGTATGCACATGCATACGTGTGTGTGCGTGCGCGTACGTGCGTGTGTGTGTCCACGTATGTGTTTGCGTGAGTTCGGTACGTGCGTGCGTGTGTATACGGTTGTGTACGCATGTGTGTGCGTTGTGTACTTGTGCGTGCTTGTACGTGTGTGTGTGTGCGCATACGTGTGTGTGCGTGCGCGTACGTGTGTGTGCGCGCACATACGTGTGTGTGCATGCGCATGTAAAGGGATTGAAGGTGTCCTTCCTCCCCAGAGAGGGCCAGCCCCCCTGCTGCTTATGCCTGAAGCCAGCTTGCTGCTGCTGCTCCCACTCTGCCTGTGCTGCCCTGTCCTCTGCACACTTTCTGCATGTGCCTTTGCTGCCTCCCCCTCTGCTGCCTTCTTCTCACTCGCTGTCCGATTACTAGGCTTGAAGAAGTCTGCAACCCCAAGCTATTTGTCCCCTTGGGGGCCTTGAGGGGCGGCTTGGGAGGCTTTCCCGGCCTGTCCCTGTTCATGCTTTAAATTGATTAATCAACCACAATGCGAGCTTCGTGAGGCCCTTGTAACTTATTTGTTTAAACTGCTCCCGACACTTTGCGAGGGGTCAGAAACGATCGCGCGGTACGCGGTGATATACCGCCTATACAGTAACCAAACATAATTTCGACTTGTGAAGAAGAACATAAGGCCAGTTCAAAGTTTGTGTAAAAAAAAATTTCCCTCTATCTCCTTTGTCTCCCTGATGACTCCTCCTACTTGAACTCTGCTGCTCATACTCAAAATAAACAATAGAAACACCCAAAAATGGGGGCTTTGGAAATTTGTGTCCTTTAAGGCGAGTGGAAGGTCGCTTTTTACCACTCATGCAGGTTGTATCCATACAAAAACAACCATAAATTTGATCTTCCGTATAAATACGTTTATAGATATATGTACATATACGCCCACCCAGCTAAAACTCATATACAATCATACGGATTGGATAAGGTGAAACCTTTTTAAATACATCCGAGTACATAGCGTATATATACTCATTTATTTATGCGGTTCTGGCCAACCCTAGTCATCACGCAACGTTACGTCCAGGGTTGTCCCACACCGTACATGGGATTTCCATATACTGTATATAAACCGTATATGACCGTATATACGCCATATTTCAATATACACCGTATATAAGGAAATTTGTCCCTAAATCCCTCTTTTATTCCAACGTATTTAATTCAATCTAGGATTGCCAGCGTAGCCCCTTTTTGACCTGACCAGCTAACAACGAGGCTTCACACGTCGCCATCATACTTCGAATAGAACGTTCATTCATGGACAAGTGGCACGCTTCTTTGGTCAACCGCTGCTGCGCTCTTCCCTTTTTGCTTCAGTTATTTTAAGTGCTCCCCCCCTGTTGTTATAAAAAATCACTGTATGCGAGCTAAGTAGTGCTGAAAATCATTTCTGCAGTCGCTGTCCCCTCTGGGTTCCCTGGGTACATGCTTCAGCTCATCCCTGAGCACCTCACCAGGAACTAAAGGTTTGCTGCATTTCACACTCACTAGGTAGATGCCCCCGTGCTCATAAAGCACAAAGTACCGCAGTGCGTCCGCACGCTGAATGCCGTGAGGGTACGACTTGAAGGTGCTCAGGAACCAGGGGAACTTGGAGGCTATGAGCTGTGTTGCAAACAGGTGGCGTGGACATTATTAGGCTAATTTATATCGTACGTCATCCAGACCATGAACCAGGGGAACTTGGATGCTATGAGCTGCAATGAGTCAAGTGTGTACGAGTGTGTGTATGCATGTGTATGAATGTGTGTGAGTGAGTGAGTGTGATTGTGTGTGATTAAGGATAAGCCTGATACCATATGTGGGCTGACAACAACCAATGTGTGTGCGTGTGTATGTGTGTGTGTTCATGTGTGTGTGTGTGTGTTCATGTGTGTGTGTGTGTGTGAGTGTGTGTGTGTGTGCAGCCTGATGAGCAGGTATGAGCACAAAATTAATTTGGTGAAGGATGACCTTGGATGATTATATGGAAATAAAAAGTGGCAAAACAACAAAAAGTGCCACACAGACATCTCCCATACACTCTATCCCTGTGCTTTACTTATGGCCTGCAGCTCAGATATGCACGCAAACTAGGGCTGTGCAATAACAGTCTGATGGTACGACATGCAAACCAGGATTGTGCAGTGACGGTCTGACGGTACGGTTTGTAAAAACACGGTCCTAACGGGGGTAGGACGGTTTGATTGTCTAGACCGTCGATTCCAAAGTATGAGACCGTCATGACGGCGCATGACAATAAGGACTGCCAACCGTACCATAAATATGGTGTAAAATGGCTCTGCAGTATCAATTCACAGCTCCGATGCAAACACAACACACACAGCTCCCCCCACTACCCTGTACCCCTTACCAGGTACTCTCTCGCAAACACACACAGGCACGCGTGCGTACGCACCAAGGCAAGGCACTGAAGTCACACCTACGCTCACCTACTTAGGTAGGATGGTGACAAATAAATACTACTCGACTTGAGATTCTACATAATTATAGAAAGCTACATTCCTCGACATCAAATACGTCCCCCCCTCCTTCTACCTGAAACGCAAGACACACACAGGCACATTCACACACACACACACACACAATCCCACCTGCTCTGCGTCTTGGTAAGTCCACACACACACACATACATACATACACACGCACACACACACGCACACACACATGCACACACACACACACTTGCACAAACACATGCACAGAAACGCACACACAAGCACAATCCCACCTGCTCTTTGTCTTGGTCTGTCCATACACTCACACACACATGCACACACACGCACACACAAGCAAAACCCCACCTGCTTTGCGTCTTGGTCAGTACACGCACACACACTACCCCACCTGCTCTATGTCTTGATTTGTACACACACGCACACACAAAATATCACCAGCTTTGCGTCTTAGCCCGTCCACACCCACACCCACACCCACCCACCCACACCCACCCACACCCACACCCACACCCACACCCACACCCACACCCACACACGCACACGCACACACACAAACACACACACTCACACACGCACACACACACGCACATAATTGCACACATACAATCCCACCTGCTCTGCGTCTTGGTCCGTCCACAGCTTGTACTGGTATTCAGGATGCAGGTCGACGCAGGACTTCTGAGCCATTTTCCACTGCAAGCGTGAAGCAAAAGTGGAAATTTGTTGAACTGGTATTCAGGGAGCAGGTCAATGCAGGACTGCGGGGCATTCCCCCACTGCACGTGTTTGAAATATCAAATATGAAGGCAGAGAAATATACATCTAAACACGTCGGCGTCCTTTTACGGCAAGCGTGAAAAGGAGAAAACTATTGTTGATGAATGAGTGAGTCTAGGGAGTCCTGAGTCCTGAGGTACAAAACAACGCTTTTGGTTGTTTTAAAAGCGCCACTAAAGTAGATGGTGAATGCTACATTGTTGCTAGTGCATGCAAGTCTCTGGTGAAAAGCGCTTTCTTACTGCACACTGCAGAACGAACTGTTGTGGTTGTGTGTTGCAGCGATCAGAAAGGCTACGCTCCTTCTGAAAAAGGGAGCCATTGCAAAGCTTTGGACAACTTCAACTGCAGAACGGATGACATGCTTGCGTACTTGTAGAGTGGGGCACGGAAGGATGGAATTGGCACCTAAAAAGAAAAAGTATTTCTTGGGTATTTGACCTGAATTTGAAGCTAGGACCTTTGAACAGCAATTTGCACACAGATGCGAGTTGTTTGAGCGCCCTTAATCCTCGTCCAAGTACGGCTTGCGACATTCCGCTAAGGAATTGGAAACGTCCATGTAAAGCATGGTGCTACATTTCGTCTACAGTGAGTACAATGTCAACGCGCGCGTGCACACACACGCACACACATACACGCACGCACGCACATACACACACGTGCACACACCATTTCTGGCAGCTGGTCGTCTTTCCATGTCTGGTGCAGGAGCTTTGGGACCACAGGCTCTGCTGATTGGGGAGCCTTGCCCGGGACGGCAGATAGGAAAGTGCCCTCATGATACACCGGCCACCTGAAGGACAACAATTTGCAATGCGCAGTGAAATTGAGACGAAACTCAAGACCTGGTGTTCCGGAACTCAGCACCTAGTGTTGAAATTGAGTTGAGACCTGAGATTGCATTGCTTGACATACGTCTAGGCCGTGCCGAAGCGTTTAGCACACGCACGCTCGCACAGAGTGAGGCTGCTGCAAGCCACGCTCAAGCAGGCTCACGACTGGGTGTGTTGTGCGGACTCGTGTCGATTTGACTGCAAGCGTAGGCCGTGCGCTTGACTGTCGAGGTCAAGGAGCAGGAGGGTCCTCTCCGAGAATGCATCCAACTCATGCCACGGCCTGTGGGCGAAAATACTGCCCACTTATATGCCTGGCGAGCCCCAGCTGCCCATTGAAGCCCGCCTCTAGCAGTCATGACCCTAAATACTGGCAAAGTGTTTTCTGGGGAGCAAACTGGAGGATGCTCGGAGGTGGCAACAAAATAGATTACTTTCACAGACACACCATTGTGGCACAGCACACAGCACCATTGAGGCACAACACCACAGCACCACAGTGACACAGCACCACAGTGGCTCAGCACACAGCACACCCGCGCACAGTCCTTTGGGACGCCCCCTCTCTTTGTGACCACTCAGCACATGGACAAAGTTTGCCTCAAGTGTTGGGAACGAGTGTACAAGTACACATTGCAAGCAAAAAAAAGAAGAGGGCTACGGACCAAGTTTGGCACCCTTGCACCCATCCACAATGGGTGTTCAGGCAGGGAAAATGGCACAATTCCCACCCTTGACACACGCTCAGGACCCCAACCCGCCATTCGCTTATGCACTTTTCATTTGTTTATTCAGACCTTTATGTGAGCTCTGATGTGTATTCACACATGAGTGTGGCAAAACCCTCCTCTCTGACCTTGTAGCGTGTGCTAATTAAATTGCACAAATGCAAAGCACTTACTAAAGGCACTCACCACTGTTTCTTTTAAGGGCGACGCGTCGCTTTTTAAGCATTTTGTGTCACTCTTAAAGGGTTTTTAAGCGACAGACCAAAGCGTCGCGGGGTACCCTGTGTCGCGCGTGCGCGTTATTGAAAATTCTGGGGAGTACCCTATGTCGCTTTTTAAGACTGCATATTTTTTATAAGGTGTGCCTGAATGAGCAGGAAGAGGAAGCTAAGTGACTTCTGGGGCCCTCAAACCCCAGCCAACCCAGCAGCAGCACATGCCCCATCCATGTCAATATGTCAATGCAGCAGCAGCAGCAGCAGCAGCAGCAGCAACAGCAGCAGCAGCATTGGCCTGCCCGCAAGCGCTTGCATGCAAGCCACAGACCTGCCTCCAGGCAGAGCCTCAGCTTTAGCAGCAGCAGCAGCAGCAGCAGCACACGTAGCAGCATTAAGCGCAGTAGCAAAAGCACCACCCGTGCGCACTCACTCGCACACACACGCCCGCACGCACATGCACGCACGGGCACGCCTGTGCGCACACGCACGCACAGACACGCCCGCGCGCACATGCAGGCGCGCACATACACACACACACACACGAAAGTACATCTTTGTTTGTCTAAACATATTACATATCACACACGCCAAAACTTTGGCTGCGCCTTTTTTTGGGGAAAGGCTTGCGCTACACACTTTTTTGGCTAGAGCACCCTGCGTAGCATTTGAGACTTGCTACACACCCTCTTTTATAAAAGAAACACTGACTCACCACAAAAACTGTTGGCAATAGGCAGTTACAGAATACTCACCAGAAATAGCCGTACACGATGGTCAGGCACAAAGCACTCACCAAAAATAGTTGTACGCAATGGCCAAGGTTTAGGGTTTCAGAGTTTAAGCTAACACCTAAAAAAGGCACAGAGCACTCGGCCACAAAACATGAATCGAAGAAATTGTACGTGATGGTCAGGCACAGAGCACTCACCAAAGAAAGTTGTACAAGATGGTCAGGGCTGTCACAAGGTAAATGTAAAGGAACACCAGCAGCAAGGCCAACGGCACGAGAATCCTGCACGTAGATGGGGCAAGGGATGTAGCCCATAATGCATGTGCGTGTGTATGTACATGTTTTTTCCAAACCTTCTTTCCTCGTTTCTAGCTTTCCTTTTCTTATGCTTCAGCAGGCGAAAGGGTCAGACCCATGAGCCCCCACTTTTGCTTTTTCTGCATAACTTATTAGGCCCAGTTAAAACGTAAAAAGGGACGGGCCAATTGATTTCAGGAACATGAACACACTCTATGTATAGGTTAATTTCCCTGCTCACCTCCAGTTCTTATACCAGCGACGGTGTTGACCGGTCGCCCCACACCCACTCATCGTGTGGAGATGACTGCTTCGCCCCAGTCTCCTCCCTTTCCCACTCCACCAAGCCCCCAGGCTCAACCTTGAAAACGTTAGCTGTACCTTAGCTCTCAGGGCCAGAAAGCAGATGTCGGGTTCTGCTGAAGTGTGCGCAAGTGTGTGCGTGTGCGTGTTATGCGTTTGGGTCAGTGTTTACATTTATTGTGCGTGCTTGTGCAAATATGCATGCGTGCATGCATGCGTTTCGCAGACGTGCATGCCTGTGGTATACCTATGCACGTGTGTGTTTATATGTGACTACAAGTGTACGTGTGCGTTAGCACATTTACATGTGTGTTTGCGTGTTGTAGTGTGTGTGAGTGTGTGTGAGTGTGTGTGAGTGTGTGAGTGTGTGTGCATGCGTGCGTGCATGTGTGTGTCTGTGTGTGTGCATGTCTGTATGTGTGTGTGTGTGTGTGTGTGTGCGTGCGCGCGCAGGCATGCGCACCTTGATTTGAATTCCTGCGGCTTGTTAACTTGTAAAGCCATATATATATTTATTTATTTATATGTGGCACGACTCCGAGACAATAGCACACAAGTGTGCAACGCATCATGCCAGGAAGTTGTCTGAAGCTGGGGATTTCTCCGTTACTTCCTCCTGTATTGAACACATTAGATCAGTGTTCTTCACTACTAACGACGTCCGATGCCCGCTGCTGTTTCAAATACCGGCGTTCGAGTTTCAGTAGTCAAGTTTCAGTATGACTATATTGTCTGCGTTCTTCCCACGAGTTTGCCTTGTTCTCGCAGCTTGGAGATCTAACCCAGCTTGTATCTGGACTGGACACTAAGCACGGCTGGCAAGCCAGCGGGGGCAATTTATCTTACAATTTTTGCTGAAACTGGGCAATGAGACGTACAAATCGAAGATGCCAATGCCTCGTAGACACAGACACCGCGAAATCCTCCACACCATTATGCTGCATGGCACAGCACCAATGAAAATTAAGCCTACATGCAATCAGGTCCCAACAAAATTCATACAGATGGGACGAGACATTGAACACAACCCCCCAAAACATCTGAGCAATACTCCTGGTGGTGTGCAGGCCTCTGCCTCCCAATCACCTGATCCCCACTAAAATTCCTGCCTTTCCTCTTTTAATCTCCAGATGGGGTGTTGTGTGTCTCTGCATCCATTGGGTGGTGCAGAACACAAAACAACATTCTTTTTTAATCCTTGCCGGTAGTGTTTATACCACCTGCGTTCCCCCCCCCCCGTACAATATTAAATGGAATCATCAATGAGACGTTCAACCCCATTGAGATCGGTGCTGTGAAACCAAATGCTGTATAGCACAAGTTATGTGCACCGTGCAAGGAATCAGGTGTTTAGGTGTTAGGTGTCAAGTGTTTTTATAAACTTTTTAGATGTACTGGGTGTGTTTTGTCACTTAGGCATATATAGTAGTGTAACCTTACATTGCTCAGTTGTTCAATCTGTTGTATGACAAGGCCTGCATCCCTACGTGCTGGAAGCAAGCGAAGCTTAGCCCTCTGTATAAGAAAGGCCCCCTTCTGGACCCCAACAATTACCGCATGTTGGC
>Ga0307945_1001768_pt1 | contig 17188 bp, 15 predicted proteins | sample OrgLakmetagen228_FD_201818 | JGI IMG/M metagenome (GOLD analysis project Ga0307945, IMG submission 201818) | Saline water microbial communities from Organic Lake, Antarctica - #228 | ecosystem: Environmental > Aquatic > Non-marine Saline and Alkaline > Saline | place: Antarctica: Organic Lake...
AGAGTGTGTTTGCATGAATTCGCGTGTGTGCTTGCGTGCGTGTGCTTTTGTGTGTGTGTGTGTGTGTGTGTGTGTGTGTGTGTGTGTGTGTGTGTGTGTGTGTGCGTGTGCGTGCGTGTGTGTATGTGTGTGTGTGTGTATGTGTGTGTGTGTGTGTGCGTGTATGTGTGTGTGCGCTTGCACATGCGTTCATGTGTGTGCAAGGAAACAGGTGCAACCTGGAATGCGGCCTTGTTGTTCTCCTACACAGGCATGCACACACATCGTGGTAAGGGACACAGGTGTGGACTTTACTGTTTGAATTTCAAACACCTTCACAAAAGCTTCGTGCGCATCAGGGTGTTCCCTCAGCGCTTTTACAATTGCTGTTTTACTATTGCTGTTTCAAAAAGCTTGTGTGCTCAAAAGTGGATAAGGTTCAGTGATTGGCAACCACAGGGATTGCGCCTTGCTCCCTGCCTCGACATCCACCAAGGACCTCTTGAGTCTTTTCAGCATCCCCATGGCGTTATGCTGGGTCAGGGTGGAGAGCACGCCGTAAATAATGACGCGCATCACCAGCGAGGGGTGAGATGGATGCCAAGGGCCTTTGGGCCAAGGCGCCCGGAGCGGTTCCTGCCTACGCTGCAGTTCCTGCACATCATCCAAGGCATGCAGCACTCCCATGCGCTGTTTATTAACTGCATAGCCAAGGCCAATGCCAGCGGGAATGAACTCGCGTGCATCGCACACGAATGCATGCTCTTGAGACAGGACGCATGCACATGTGTGTGTGCATGCGCATGCACAGCCACAAATACACAAACGCCCACACACATACACACACACACACGCACACACAGCAACACACACGGCACACAACACACAGCACGTGAGGTGCTCCTTTAATACACAACTTCAACTTGTGCATGCAGACATCATCTCAGGCTGCAGAGGACCCTTCCTGGAAATGCCACAAGCATTCACCAACTCCACCAGCCCAGCGAGACAGCGACAACAGCAACACACGAAGCGCGCTTGGCACAGAGCTTGGCACAGAAGGCTTATTATGCCATGCCTCTCTTTGAGGTGCGAGGTGTTGCACACATGCATGCATCAAAAACACCAGGCACATGATGGCAGTTTCAACGCGACGCAAGCCTGGGGGAATGACAGCAGCATTCATTGGTTTAAAATGCCAGGAGTGTGCATACATTGTGTAAAAGGTCAAATACAAACTGGGCAGACACAATTTCTGTTCATATAATGCAAGGTCTGCTTGCACTCTTGAAAGTCATTGAGTGGGCTAGGTAATTGCCTGGCTGTTGAGATCCTTCAAACTAAATGACTGTCGTTGTAAAAACATGCAAACATCTCTATGTTGATGTTGTGAGGGTGTACTTCTCTCTCTTCAGTTCGCAAATGTGCGCAATGCCATGCATGTGCAAAGTCGTATCATACTACGATGTGCATTTCATTCTGCTTAGGTGAGCGTGTTGTTTAATAAGTGCATGCAATACTACACACACAAATGTGCCAGCTATTCTGCAGTACTGCATTTGCTAATTCATTTCAATTATGCAAAAATATAAGTGTTACATAAAAGTACAATGTTAGCAGCCATCCTGGATTTCCCTTCCCTCCTTATACAGGGGGGACCCACAATGCTGTGCATAACTTTTTATGCAGGATGTGAAGCTGCAGACTCGGCGGAATGGCGATGCATTTGCCGTCGCAGCCTCCCAGGCACAGCAGGCACAACCAGGATCCCGACGCAATAGCTCAAGGGTGGCAGGGCAGGGCGCCACAGCAGTAGCAGCAGCAGCAGAACATCCTCTGCAGCTGATGACTGTCACCCCAACTGCAGGATCTCAGACGCGGAATGTGACAAACACCGCAGCCACATCCTGCTAGATCCGGTCAGCAACAGCGGGAAAGTGGATCCAAACGTGCTGATTCCAACTTGTTCATGCAGCAGCAACCATCTTTTGAGCCCATCTTCATGTATTGGTACCGAACATTTACGGCACCAGTTCATCCACTTATTTGATAATATTTCTGAAGGTGATATCAAAGGTTTTGTTTTTCAACATAACTCAGAATTTATTTGTGCAGCTGTCGATCTTTTTGATTGATTTATTTGTTGGGACCTATAGGTTGAGCAGCCATGCCAGGCTGGAGGCCTTTGTAATCCAAACTAAATAGTTACAATAGTTACAATGGGGGGTGACCTTCAGCCAGGTTGTTTGGCTGATCGGCTGCTGACTGGTCTCGGCCAGCCACAAATAAATCCATAAGCTCAGAAAGAAAAAGAAAAAGTCTATTGTTCTGCTGAGAAAGGAAATCATGAACAAGTTGGTTGTTGAACTGTTGCAGCAAAAAGGGTTGGGCTGCTGAAAAGTCCTCAAACTAAACAAACGTGCTGATGGGCAACGTGGACACGAGCCGCTTGCTGCTTCAGAAACCCCCCATCCTCATCAAAGAACTTCATAGGGACACCATCAGGAATAAACTGCTTCAACTGGCTGAAGATGAATCAGTCTAAAATTGTCCAGCAAAAAGTAAGCGTGTGTCTTCGCCTCTTTTTACGTGGCTGTATGCGTATGCTAACGTGCTACCCTGCTCACTCTCAAATACAATGCGCACAATGCGCTCTAAAGCCTCACAAAATTAATGCTCATGAATGTATTGCACACATGCAATGCGCGGACGAATCCCAAACAACACACAAGCACTACCTTAGCACATGCAATTGAATGCGCAGCGAATTTATATAAAATAATGTGAAATGTAGTGCAACTTCACAATATTTCATGTATTTGAATTCAAGGATGAAATGCATGCTGTGCGGACAAATCCCAAACAACACAAGCACTACCCATGTAAACCTTTGCCTTTCCATCCTCATCCTAACAGGACAGGATCTCCTTTACAGGTTCTCCTTTTTTTTCCACACAGCATTGATTGCCTTTCCATCTCTAGAGGATGGAAAGGCAATCAATGCTGTAGCGCGTGGTAAGTTGGGAGATCTCCTTTCCATCCTCATCCTGCCCTCCTGCATGGAGGCACGACCTGAGCGACGCAAAGAGTATAACGGCATATTTGCTTTTTACACGCACAGTACACGGATAGTTTGTGTGCAGTGGTAGCACTCCGGGGACTGCAGCTGGTGCTGGAATGGCATGTATGTGGGATGGCATTTGGGACCTGTTCGGTGTGGAGATCTGCATCAGGGACCTGTTCGGTGTGGAGAGTGAGGGACAGGAAAGCTCAGATGCTGAAGCGACACTGTCATGCCCCTTATGATCTGTCATGCCCCTTATGATGAACGATATAAATAGCAAATGGCCATTAATCAAGCAGGCTTACATCATATTGAATGTCCTGGGAATATGTGTACCTTTGCAATACACAGGGTTGCGGAGCAATAATGAGTGACATTCAGGTTGCACTAGAGCACGCACCTCATCACAGTATTCATCTAAGGCCTCCCTCTTCATCTCTTGGGCAGCAGGCTGGTAAAGGAGGGAAAATAGTGTGATTTGTTGTGGCCAGCTTTTCCTCGTGCCCACTCAACAAACATAACACGACACCAGGATGCAACAAACAGGTTAAAAGGGTTACGACACACCTTGAGGTGTGCTTTGTGGGCAAGCAGCTCCTCAGCTTCATCCCACGCTATCTCACACTCCGACAAAGACGGGTAATTTATACACAGGATTTATCTGCCCAGTTCCAAGTCTAGGCTGAGTCAAATGCGTCCTGTATAACCACTGCAATGGAAAGATTCTAAGAGAAAATTGGGAATATATTAGCACTGTCCACTATTAGCACTGTCCACCGATATCTAACCGGTGGGCTTACACGTGACGACATAGACATAATAAATTCTTTTACATTATACGACATTCATCTACAGGAAAATTAAAAGCTGAGGGACAAACTAGTTTCTGTGCATGTCTGGTACAAGCAACAAAGGAAAAGGCAGGAATAAGGGAGTGAGAGGAATTCAACCACAAGTTTGAATTCCTCTCACACTCATACGTTTAGGGGAAAATATCTTCGTATTTTAAATGAAGAAACTCTGTAATTAAAAGAGAATATGCCTCAGTCTGACCACTTTCTGTGTCTGACAAGAATAAATGAGAGATACATATATAATAAAGGAACCACCTTTCTAATAAGTCCCTCCTCCGGGGCAGCCCAAAATTTTGTTATTTTTCCGGGCCCCGGACGGGTTGTACTTCTCTGACACACACGCACACACACGCTTTTGCACACATACCTGCTGGCGTGAGGTGGCAGGCAGTGTTGCCTCCAACTCACGACAGCAGGTATGTGTGCAAAAGCGTGTGTGTGTGTGTGTGTGTGTTTGTGTGTGTGTGTGTGTGTGTGTGTGTGTGTAGACACAACACTGCCTGCCACTACTGCCGGGGGCACGGCGCGTGCAGGTTGTGAGTGGGCCTGCTGAATCAAGTTTTGTATGCGAGTGCATGCGTATGAATGTGTGTATAGGCTTCGCATGTACATACCTGAGTCAGTAACAGGGATGCACATGAGGCTGAGCAACTACAAATGTTCCGGCATCAAGTCATGATCACACTCTAGGCGTGGTGCTACTGTGCACGCGTGTGTGGCCTTTTTCAAATTGTGTGTCTTTTTCAATTCTACAATTCATCAGCCTCCATCCTCAACACACATCACCCTTTCTCGCTCGAAGTGCATACACACACACGCTACGGCTTTTGCACACATACCTGGTGGCGTGAGGTGGAGGCACGAGCTGGTGGTGGGGCCTGCAAGAAGGGAACAAGTGGAAGGGAATGTCGTGCGTAACTCCAGACTTGAAGAGTGTAATGATCAGCTGCACTTCTGATGGCTGAAGCTGAAACCTTCCTGTCGCGTTACGAGATCTGCACTGGCTGACATACCTTAAATAGGCCCGTCAACTGACGTTGGCGTTTTGGTGGCCTGCATATAAGAGAGGCAAAGAGAGTGTGAGAGAGAGAGAAAGCATACATGCGTTTTCATTGCATGCATGAGGTTAAATTAATGTCCTCATGTTATTATTGATGAGATTTATGCAGTAGCACTCTATGCATTCAACATTCAATTCCTCTCTATATCTTTCATATATGCACTTGGCAGTAGACGCTCTAGCTCAATGGCAAACGCATGCACCTCGCAAATCACATGTACGGTCACATTGACCTAACCTAATTGTACCTCACAATGTTATTCGGGCAAGGCATGCAGCAGGAATAAATTTGAATGCGGTTATTGGCACACCTTGTTAAAGCCTCCCTCTCCCTGTCTAGGTCTGATCTGTGGTATTTTTAAAGTAAGTCCCCCACATCTGCGTAACACGCAGTATTTCCTATTGCCTCTAAAAGGACCCAGCCTTTCACAAGGTGCACGCCAATCTTGGCGTACAACCCGTTTGCCTGTCGCTTACTGAGGGGGATTCCTGTGTCCACAAAGAGAATATGCATATTAGACCAAAGAAAGATTTGAAACAACGTTCTGAATATCGCAGACAGGATTTATCTGAATTGGTGGTCCACTTTGATTCTTGACCAACATTCCTGGTTCTGAACTTGTTTTAACAGTGCAATACAGGCATACTAGGATCAAAGCTGAACCGCTTGTTCTCCACTTTTAAAATCACACGGTGGTTTCTATATATAGTTGTAAAACTTCATCTTAGAAATGAATGGGTGTGTGGTCAGGGGTGCGGTGGGGGGCTGGATTTGTGCCGCTTCACTAATAAATTAGCTAACTACAGTGACATGAGTGCAGACATATATGCCTAAGGACAATTTTCACCCGTCTTTTTGTTCCCGCGTAGTTATCAGCACGGAGTTTGTACACTGTCTGAGTATAGGTAGATAATTGATAGTTATGAATTATAATCCTCAGAATGCTCATAGTAGATGAATAATTATTCAAGTGACATTTTTAACCCACGGTTCAGTAGTAAGGAAAACCCAAACATTCCACTATTATTTAGTTGACTGTTCAACACCCTTCTTTTATGACCTACTCACACGATGATTGTGAATTTCCCATAGGAGGTTACCTGGGCGTAAGCCAGAACGTTCCTTTTTGCATGAAAGGTGCAACTACTCACATGTCACCTTATCAAGTTGGACCCAACCTAGCTTCAAACTGATGCTTACTTTATAAGCTACACGAGCATGTGCAAGACCGTCTAAATCTGGTGACCAGATATAGACAAATATTTTGCATATCTTGCCAATCACCTGCTGTTTTTGCCCCATTTATTTTGCAATGGTCTTAATTTATTATAAGGATTTCAAAACACCAAACATCACTCAGTTTGATGCGCTGGGTGGTCAGATACGGCATATGGCAGCACAAAAAGGTTTCACGCTGCACCAAGCTCAGCTGCATTTGAATCCTTGGAATCAGCCCTGCTTATCAGAGCTGAGCTTAAACCAGTTAGGAGCACGCGAAAACCATACCCATTTTGGGCCACAGATAACCCTCTGTGACTTTCCTTCATGTATAGGTGGGCCTGAGTTTATACAACGGATCAATTAATGCCCAGACCCAAAAAACTGCAAGTTCCTTTAGAAATGCAAAACTGCTTTTTCACATAGTCTCTGCTACCCATGGTCAGGCCATGCATACACAAGTACCAACCTTCGTTCTTCCATGCAATGAAAGCAACGTTGACGTACCTGGTAAGATGTTTCGTTGCACAAGGTTGCAACAAATGATGTACTCTGCGCTCCTAGCAGCAGGTGAGCTCAAACCACTTCGGCCAAACTCCTCCCAGTCGCATACGATAGCAACCTCTGCCACCTGGCTTTGTCGAGGATACATGCCGTTCTCCTTTGCAGCTCGGGCGAATTGCATTTTCCGACCTTTAAGGTGGTGGGAAGTTGACGAGAAAAGAGTGAGAAAACTCATATGCTACTGATGAGCACAAGCAAGGTCTAAGCTTTGTTTATAAAGCACGTGTTTGTAAGCGGATTGACCTGACTTTGCTTATGCATACGTTGATTTTCTCGTATCTTTTAACATGACCCGGATCTAAGCGTCTTTTAACATGCACATTATTCTCACTCTGGATCCAATATTGTATCTGAGCAAGGTACAACACCTCCTCACCTGCTGCCGACGGGTCCCCCAGCTGCAATGTTTGCACGACCTGAGAGACGCTAAGAGTATGGCGGCGTATTTGCTTTTTACACGCACAGTACACGGATAGTTTGTGTGCAGTGGTAGCACTCCGGGGATTGCAGCTGGTGCTGGAATGGCATGTATGTAACATGGCACTTAAATAAGTCACAAGTAGATAGAGAAGGAACCATGGCAAGGAAACAGAAAACGAAAGAATGCATGACAGGCTAAATGCATACCACAAGGCTGCTGATTCAATGTAGCGCATAGTACAGCCATCTCCGTTTCTGGCAGCAGTTCTCTATCTGAAACATGCAGATATATATACGGAGACAGAAAGGCACTGATGCACTTGATCACAAATTCCTGACCTCAATGTAAACACATGCAAGGACAACGAGTGAAGTGACTTAATCATAATCTTATATTGCTGGAATCAACACTGAACTTAACACAGACCTCAGCACTACAATTGTACACCAGCGCGGTTTGAAACGCAAATGACTTGACTTCTGATTATTTACGAGTTAGTTTTCTGTATTTTTTTCACAGCATATTCATTCTGGGCAGCACTTCTCAGACACTTGTCAGTGCTCAATGGAAAGGAGATCTCCCAACTTACCACGCGCTACGGCATTATTGCACTTCCCTTCCTCATTGTATCCTCGGTCGTGCACGCGGGAGGATACAATGAGGAAGGGAGTGCAATAATGCCGTAGCGTGCGGTAAGTTGGGAGATCTCCTTTTTTTGCTATGCTCACACCGACCTTTGCTTGCATGCCGTGGCAGTTAAATGCCAAAACACACTTTTTGTTTAATAATTATTTCGCGGGAGACCGAAATTTTAAAGACAGACCTCGGATGACTCAACGCCTGTCAACCTGATTTCAGAATTGGATTATTTGTGCACATAATAACGAGCATCCCTGTGGGAACAACTTTAGAATTAAGACGTCTCTACGCTGACCGCCATCTCTATCGCTATTGACAGAGCTATCAATGATAGTCCTGCGTCAAAAATCGGTCCCAAGAAAGAAATCCACGTACTTTCTCTGTCGGCCGTTTTGAAATTTTGTCGTAGAATAATGATATACAGTGTTCCGTATATTTTATTAGTAATGATTCAATTATTACTCTACATATTTCGATGTGTGTTGGGGAATTTCACCGCATTTCCCATAAGAATGACAATTAAGTGGCCAGGAATATTTTTCCATTGGTCGTTAGTTCATGCCAAACATTATCTAAATTGTCATTTGGCTTGTCCAAAGTAAGAAACTCTCTACAGAGAAATGACAACGGCCAAAGTGCTTCTGGCACACAACCTGATCTCCCACCTGAACCCGGCTGCCAAATATGTTACAAGTCGCAATTCAAATACAGCCGAAACAAGAAAATGCTCAAGGGATCAAGATGTGCAAATTACAATAACAACGCAAGAAGTGGTTACCTAACCTATTTGTGCACCTGTCAGGAATGGAGTATTACAACTTAGCAATGGAACCAAATCCCCTCTAATAAGCACAAGCCACTCGCGAACAGGAGCAACAAAATAATGCTCGACCAGTCATTGGGTTGAGAAACGTTGTAGGTATGACAGGCAACGTGAAAATATGTTGTAGGTATAGGTGAAAATAAGAGCTCCTGGCTTATGATGATGGAAATTGCATTAGTTAAGCAAGCGTGCGAAATGCCAACTTGCTTCAAAGCAACATACAAATTTTGAGGAGGGACCTTCATCCACACCTACCTCCTTCAATTGACAGACGTGCGGGTTTTGAAGTAAAATGAGGGGTTTGTGGCCGCAACGTCACTCGGCTTTTCATCAACAATGAACTGCGCAATGTGCATGTGAGCAAGTTTAGCAGAATCAAAATCGCTCTCATTGTGGCTGCTGGAACTGCTTGCGTCGTGTCATCATCACCAACAGCGCGCACTATCAGCACAGATACTGAGGCATCTTCAATATAATTAGGGCCAGTGTCCTGGATGTGTGCTTCAAAAAAGGATGCTTGCATTATAGCCCTTCAGTTGTTCTGCATGGTAATGTACCAAGCTTTAACACCTATCATACCTGCGTCTTCGAACACCGCAGCAGGCTGGATGGATGGCACAGGAACGTCTACACCGAACAAAGGGGCATTCCTGTAGAGACCTCTCCATTTTTCAAGGTGCTGCTTATAATTGCCTTGGACCTGGGTTACCAAATTTTTGCGTCAGGCATGCGTATGGCATGCAGAACAGAAATGATTAGAAGGAATTTTTTTGCTGGGAGCATGTCGTAAGTTAACATCATCAGGTTGTCCTTGGGAACACTGGTGCAGATTTTCCAATCGTCCAGCTTTGTTAGCATGGCCTTGAATCTGTCTTGATTGAGATGTGTCATGCTCATCAGGGTTCTGTTGCGCTTTCTGTTTGTGCTCGCTAATCTATTGTTAGCAGCAGATGTACCAGGTAGTTCCCGCCTGGTCATGGCCCGGGTTTGCCTAGATGTGGTCGCAACACTTTGAGGTCGTATTTGTTCTGAACCGACCGCTGCAGGTCTGATATTTTTAGTGGGTATAAAGGAGAGATGAGTCATGCAGGAATGGAACTTGCAGAGTGTGGAAAGTATGAAAGCTGATGGGATGTTCTGACGATGCAATGGATCCCCCCAATTATGGCCTTTATAACTGGAAATTGTTCAACTGAATAAACATCTTTGTTCACATTCGAGGGGATGCTGTGAGGGGGCCAGGGGCCAGGATTTCGTGTCCTGGGCAGTGCTGGAGCGCTTGAGGTGTCTAGAGTTCTTGAGGGGTCCAGGGGCCAGGAATTCGTGTCTTGGGCAGTGCTGGGGGCTTGAGGGGTCTAGAGTACTTGTCACATTGTCTGTCTGCGCTTTGCTGGGCGGTGCTGGGGCGCTTGTAGTGAGCATTTATGTTTCCACCTCTTCCCTTAGCTGAACTGGGGCGCTTGTAAAGAGGATCGTATTCTACTACGTACTGCACCTCCTTGTGCTTACTTACACTTTTAGACTCGCCCTGCTTCATTATATCATCGCCTTTTGTGTGTTTCATATTTGGCAGGTACACTACGCCTCGCTTGCCACTTGCCCCTCAATATTTGCGTGGACTTGGGCTGTGCAAACCCTACCATTTAGTACACACTTAGTGCTACATCATTGATATTTTTCTTTTTACACTGTTTCCACACGCAGCCTAGCAGTCGCACTTTCTGACTGATGGCTTAATTTGAACATTTTAAACACCTGTTATCCAACAATATAATTCATTTCTAGTCCATGCCTGAAGTGCTTACAGACCACGGTGTTACTTTACCTTAACACTTTACAAGATGAGAACTCCACTGTCCTAATTCCATGCAGATCTGCTCCACGCGTCCACATGTTGCTTTTCTGTCTCTCTTTTCCCCTCTAAACTAGTTCAGCTGCTGCTGCCGCCCTTGCCATCACTGCTTCTCTCTGTGCTGCTTCTGCTGTCATCAGTCAGTGTTTACATCAAATCCCCTTATTAAAGCCTTGAGAATTCAATTCATTAAAAGCTGAGGCCCAGTGTCCGCACCTGGTGCTGAGTGAGGTAGATTAAAGCCTGTTTGACCCCAGCCTAAATTCCTGGTCTGTTCTTTTGAGCATGCCTTTCTACACATTACAGATCATCTGAGAGCCTTGCTTCAAAATCGGATCAAAAACGGATTTCATGATGGCAAGGAGCAAATGCACTCAAGAAAAGGGCTGTAAGACAAATTTATACCGTAGAGGGCCGAACGAACAAATATAAAAAGCAGCACACAATTGTCACAAACAACAGAGTGCAGCGTTCTAGTCTTCCAACTGCACGTAAGTCCTTGCATTCCTGCTTGGGAGGTCTTTTTCTGCTAGTTCTTAAGCCATTTTTGACTCTCCTTTTCTTCTCCAGCCTAGACCTTTATTCCCTCTCTTTCTCTTACTTATCATAGACGCTTCCCCTTTTGTTTAGATAGTTTAGGGTTGCAGGCTTTTTCCAAGCTTCCGCTGAGATGCCCTTTGAGGCATATATAGTGATGTAACCTTAACCTTGGGAGGTCTGTGTGCTGACCTTGTGATCTTGCCCTGTGACGCACCTTGATCAATCGCAAATGACTGTTTGCTGCCTGTTCTCCTAAATCATCATCATTCCCCAGCATTGACCAGAGTGTGTGCTCATGCGTCTGATGCAGGTGGCAACAATGGAAGCGCAGGCTCTTGCAGCCACTGTCATTGCCGCTTTATGTCAGGAGGAGGGGCCCGTCCCTGAGGTCCTCTACGATCATGCTGCACCACGCACAGAGCCTACAACAACAACAACAGCAGCAGCAGCAACAACAGCTGAAAGGCAGCAACCCCTTATTAACAAAAGTAGGTTGTGGCCAAAGCTGCCTCAAATGCCTCAGCTTACCCGCCGTTGCCTCCTCCCCCCACTGAGCAGTGAGGACGATAGAATTAGAAGGAGGGGATGGGGGCTGAGTCGGAGGACACTACGGCCATTAGATAAAATAAGACAGGACGAGACGGGTCCTCTGTAGACAAAGCATGCCACTCTAAATTGATCGAGAGAGATTTTATCAGAGATCAAGGCGACACACATCTCCGTCAGCATGGGTTTGCGACGAATAATGACTGCTACCTTATACATCGCTCTGTTCCTAGCAAATACTTTGTCCCTGCCGTTACATCTTTTTATAACTTGGTACCAATGTGGCTCCTATCCCTAAATTTATGTGGGGAATGGAATTCATTGCCTGCGTATATTTTTTTATCTTAAAGAGACTGTATTTTGTTTCCTGTTTTGCAGAACAATGGACCGTAATGTTTCCCATATTCGTATGCTAGCGTACTATAGTACAGTATTCGCATGGCATATTTTATACCATATATGTTTCTTTGTCTTCTTTTCAAAGAATGATTATCATCATGATGCTGCTCTTTACATACATTTCAGTGGGGATGGCTTTTCTATGTGGTGTACTACAGTTAGTAACAGTTAGTAACTGTTTTATACGTTGCTAGGCACGTGTCTTACTATTTAAGAGTCAACTTGCTGCCCCTCTAAACTTTTTGATTTGTCCCCAATATTCCTCCTGGATTTTACCCGGATTCGATGTGGTATTATGTCACATTCAATTGGCAACACGGAGCAGTAAGGCTAGTCGCTTTCAAACTAACTAACCCTAAGTTACTGCCCCTTCTTGCTTTTCATTTCAGTTACTACTAGTCGTCTACGTCAAGTTTGATCTGGGTAGCTCCCTTTAATCCTACTAGTGGTTTGTGCTTAGGCCCAAATCTTTGGGGTTGCAGATTGGTAACGTGAGCACTTATTGGCTGTACAATAGCAACGATTCCGTTTGTAACTCCTACTTGGGGTGTTATGGCCGCTTGCCACTAGGCTTGCATGCCATCAGCAGATCCGCAACAAAAATCTTACAAGGTTTACAAAACTAAGGCCTTCGGTCAAGAAGTGCGACTGCTAACCTAGCGAAAATCTTACAGCCAGAACCGGTCTCAGATTGAGGACTGGACTGTTGCAAGGCAACGAAGCTCAATGAACATAAATAAAAAAAGATGCCACGGTGCAGGTCTGAGTGCTTCAGCTAAAATCCTTTCTGAACCTCATTTACTGGTTTCCATCTTAATTTGGAGGTGTGGGGCCCTCAAGTGCTGGGATGGACACAATTATTCACATTCAAGGCCTTTTTTTCCCTACTGGGTGAGCCAACGCTACCGGCGCACCTTTCCTCTTCGTGGATGAGTACGTCACAGCTTGGATTTGGGAGCCGCTGCCTCCTGCACAGGCAAGTAAAGATGGATGAGTGGGGTTAATTTAGCATGATCGTTACATATACGGTGTAGACATGGTATTCTTTGGCAAGACAACCTTTAATCATACGCCCATTATGTACACTGTGAATAATATATACAAATGTATACATGCAGTCCTGGCCGACTTTGTGAACCAAAAACATGTGCCAGAAAAGGACGCAAAGGGAACAAAGCATATAAGCAGGGCGGAGTCGTACGGCATGTTGGTATAATACACTGCACCGTATACAGCACGCAATATAGCATATGTTGGTATAATAGACAATATAGCATATGTTGGTATAATACGCTGCACCGTATTCAGCACACAATATAGCATATGTTGGACACCTTTGGACTCCGTATGATCCAAACCTGGTACCGGACAGTCCCAAAAGGTCATGCTAAAGCAGGTCACGAAGACACACTTACAAACAACAGAAGAGTACTCAATACTTTTAACAGGGTGTGTAGCGTAGTTCATGATGCGCATCTCTCTCGCCCACAACAAATCCACAAACCAAAACTACTGCCAGCAGGATCATGCTGTGCCTGACTTTCACACATGTGATGTTTGAGCGTGACAAAACATGTAGCAGAGTTTGTAAAAGCACGCTCGTCATGTTAATGTTGCGCTTCTTAACAAGGATATTGGTGCGCTCGCTCTGCACATCGGTCGGCAGTCAGCCTTGGTCCTCCCCTCGGACAGGCGATCCAAATGTGGGCAAAAGCTGTGACTCACAAGAACAGGTGTCAGCTTCATGGCCATGCCCATCGAACCATTGAGCTTCAGCTTCCGCATGAGGAATGCCTGCAAGAACAAAAATATCAATAAAAAAGATGTAGGTCCTCGTCTCAACCTATTTATCGTGTTGCATCTCTGGACTTGCATGAGCTGCTTTATCTCTCTATCCCTCTGTCTCTCTGTGTCTGCATCAGTAGCTTTATCTCTGAATGAGCTGCTAGAACTTTGACGTTCTGGCAAAACGTGTAGGGTATGGTGCAATTTTGACCTTGCACCAATCCCCTCTGCTTCAGGACATATGCAATTTGAATGTCGTTTAATGATGCAATTATCGTCAGAGACAGGGCAGGGAACTGGGTACGAGGAATGCCTGCAAACACCCACGCAAGGGACACACGGGGGCAAGAAAGGCAATCATTGCTCCATCCAAGGTTTCTCCTGGTTTTGGCACCCAAATTTTCGCAGAACAGATTCAAGTTTTAGTTAACTAGATGAATTTGGTGGACTGATTGAGTTCCAGTGGGAGGGGGTAGCACGACATGCTCTCTGCTTAATGGTCCCATGCTAGTTATTAGGTGCCTCAAATCTCCACCATGATAGTTTTAAGTGCCTCGAATTTCCACCATCGGACCAGAAATCAGCCTCCAAGTTTCAGGATGGTGCACTGTGTAAGCAACGGTGCTTCCTTGGACCCGAATCACACACAACAAAAAATCATCCAGCTGCTGGTAGCTTTGTTCAAGGCGTGTCAAGAACAAGCCTAAGCTTGCAGGCCCGAAACAGGAAGTGGTCGGGCAGACAAAAAACGTGCTTGCAAGTCCGGAAATGGGAGCCCAGCAGAACCTTGACATCTTCCAACTAAACCTTATATATATATATAACTTGACGGGGGGAAGAGAAGAATTTGGTGCATTGTGATTGCATTACGTATCGGCTGTCCGTTCAACTCTCTAAAAAGCATGTACAAAACTCAAGCTCAAAATTTTGTCCCTTGCGCAAACCCAAAAGCACTCCTTTTAATTGCTACAGATTATTGATGCACGATAAGCGGTCACTGTGCCATCTCAGTTTAAAAGGCCTAGTAAAGAGCCTGTTTCTGGCAAACTAGCAAACTAGCAATTGGTATGATTGTGTGTGTTTGTGCGCGTACATACGCATGTGTGTGTGTGTGTGTGTGTGTGTGTGTGTGTGTGTGTGTGTGTGTGTGTGTGTGCGCGCGCGTGTGTGTGCCCTCGACACGCACCGTTTGTGGGTTCAACTTTCCAGAGCAAAGCTGACAAAACACAGCATCAGCCTACGTGTGCACAGTAGCGGAGGGAAATGTGAGGATGCTAATGTATTTGTTTAGCCGTCATAGTGCAAAAAACTTCCACGTCTACAAAGCAGGCACAGCGTTCGATGCTGAAAAGCTGGTCTCGCACACAACGCAGCTCATTCACCATGGTCAATGTCAAATCAGGCTTCTCCTCGGGATCCTCCTGCTTGAGGGACGGGATGGCTTCAGGCCGCAAATCCAGTGACCAAACATCATTGTCGATCCTGAAGACACAGAAGATGAATGGATGTCAGCAGTCAAGAGAACGTTCTCGTAAACACAAATACGCGCATGCACGCACACACACACACACACACACACACACACACGCACACACACTCACACACACACGCACACGCACACACACAATAACACACATGCACACATGCACCCCCACCCCACACACACACATACACACGCACATATGCACATACCTAGGCACAAGCACGTACACACACACACATATACACACAGGCACACACACACACACGCACGTGCACGCGCACACGCACGCGCACACGCACACGCACGCGCACACGCACACGCACATGCACACGCACACACACACGCACACGCACACGCACACGCACACGCACACGCACACGCACGCACGCACGCTTACTTAAAGACAATAAGGCCCTTCACTCTTCCTTGCAGCTCCTTGCCCAAATCAGACTCCAGAGCATTTTGTAAGTTTTGTAGCAGCACCGTAGAGCCTTTGGGAGGTGGCATTGCTTATTTCTTTAATTATTTATAATCATTTGTTCTGGCGCGTGGGGATGCAAGCAGGAACTTTGCGGGCAGTCCGTCGTCGATGTTTTGCAGGGGCACGAATGACGCTCGAACCGTAACTGAATTTGAATAATTTGACGGTCAAATTTATTTCACGTGTATTGATGGCACCGATCCTTTATGAATAATAAAGGTCGGTTAATCCAAGGAACTAAATCTGACAAGTTCTGGACAAAGAGTGCTTTAAAAAAGTTTAGGATAACATTCGAGACTTTCAAAGCAATTGTATGATGCATTGATGGCACAGTCCCCAGACTAACCGACTCCCGCGGGAACCCTTTGAATGTATATACCCCCCGATACTGCTCCGTTTGAAATATAAATTTTGTGCGTTGGAAAGCTGAGATCGTTTACCCCCTAATTGTTTTGATGGACTTGTGCACACAGCGGACCAGCCTTGTGCGGGCCACGGCTAGAAAGTGGATAAATGCAAAGTTTATGACCCCGGAGCCCAGGCAGGTGCTTTTTCCTGGAATCTGAGCGTTGCTTTGAGGTGAAATATGAGGAGGCAGTTTTGGCATGAGGAGGCAGCAAGCCAGCACTCATTTCAATTTTCTTATCATGTACATTGCTTCTGTTACTTTGGACGTGCGGCAGCAGGCGTGGGAGGGCCTCGCCGTCGTCTGTCTACGCTCTGTTTGGCCCCGGAAGCCCTAGCAGCCCCGATTCTTGACCATTTCAAAACTTGAGCACAGATTTAGAAAGCTAAGTTTCAGGCTTTCCAGCGGTGCCCTCAGTTTGCGGAACGGTGCAGTGTGTGGGGAACTTTCCACACTCAAAAGCTTTTTGCCGTGGGTTTTGGCCAGTCTGGGGACTGTGGAGTGATGGCAAGCCTGGATTTAGGGTTACGTTTTAGTTCAGGATGATGAAGGTGAATTAGGCTCATGATGCCAAAATAGAATTCGGAAGCTTGCATTGCTGGGAATTACACAATTCGGGTAATAAGATGTGCATTGAACTCATTAGGTAGTTAATAAAAGTCGGGCGGGTTGTGCTACAACGTGTTTTTGGGGGTGCATGTTAAGATGTATGTTTAAAATAAATAGAAACTGTCTGTGATGTCTAGAAACAGCACCCCAGCATTTTGCCTTTCTTTTTTCCTTGGCACTCTCACGATGTAAGAACTGGACATGGACAGAGAGATTCAGCAGAAATTGGACGTGGTAGTGAGCTAATCCATTTAGTCTTTTGATATCGATGTGACTTGTTAATGCGACTTGTAAAAACATTTCGTGATGCGAGGTTTTATTCATGCAATTAAATTTTGATGGTTCAGTACACTTAGTGGTTTCAAAACAAAACTTCTAAATCGCTCGCACAATGGCAGTGCAGAATCATTCGGACTAACACCTGGGAATTGCATGCTTTTTGCCGCAGCCACCTATACTCAAAC
>Ga0307945_1001769_pt1 | contig 17181 bp, 16 predicted proteins | sample OrgLakmetagen228_FD_201818 | JGI IMG/M metagenome (GOLD analysis project Ga0307945, IMG submission 201818) | Saline water microbial communities from Organic Lake, Antarctica - #228 | ecosystem: Environmental > Aquatic > Non-marine Saline and Alkaline > Saline | place: Antarctica: Organic Lake...
TAACACACACTTTAACACATACATGAGCGCGCGAACAGACACGTACACACACATGTGCGCACACACCATACACGCACGCACGCACGCACACACACATAGATACATAAACATATGAACACATGCACACGCAGCCACCCCCTCACATTCATACACACGCACACACCCACACATAAGCACACATCTCACCCATCCGCACATACGCGTAAACTTACACATGCATGCGCACAGGTAATCGCACATGCATATACATGAACAAACATACACACGCCTCTTCATCGCAAACACATACACATACTGAAACATACTGAAATACATGCCGACACGTACATACACACACACACGCACACAACACACACACACACACACAAACACAAACACACACGCACACGCAGGCGCCCGGTATTATGAGCCTTCTCCCACAGATCCCAGAGTACCAGCACTGCACAAGAGGAAGCCTCTCAGCCCAAGATCTAAACCCACACTTCAAGCCGAACCTCTCTCTCATCCGAAGCAACAGCATCCAGGAAGCATTGGGGTTTCGGATGATCTGCACTCATTTAAGGGTCAAAGCAACAGATCTACTCCAGTGCCTTTCCTTCCAAGCATTCAGAAGCATAATTCGATGCACGACGAAATATCTGGGTTGGGGGCAAAAACGCTTACTTTGGAAGAGCTCCCTGGCTCGCTTGCTCATCACGTAATGGAGCCTTCGCTGGAAAAGGAGGAGGAACAACAGGTATTGCATTTCTGATGTGAGTTTATATACCAAGGGTCCTAGGGGGGGGATTGCTTCCTCATTGCTCAGCCGTGCAGGGTTGGCCAGAATCACATGGATGGTGTACCTAAGGTATCTTTGGCAGGGGAACTCTTTCTGCGTTCAAAGATTATGTGGCCATATCCACACAACTCTTTTGTAGTCTTGGCTGAACCTACACGGGTATGCGTGCTGTTTGTATTGAAGCAACGCATCAGTTGGCTGGAAACAACGTATGATATAAGTACATGCTATCAGGGCACTCATGGCATACATCCTACCCCTACCTCTCTGCCAGGGCATGGCACCTGAAGGCTTTTTTCACCATAATCATACAAACACACACGCAGGATCCTCTGCTAACAGGAGAAATTTCTGATCATAAGATGCTGGTGGAAATGTCACAGAGCCACGACTTGGAGGAGAGGAGGAAAGCGTTGGCACTAGTGGCGTTTGTGAGGTGCGCACGTAAGCAGTTGGAATTGGAATTGGAATTGGAATTGGAATTGGAATTGGAATTGGAATTGGAATTGGAATTGGAATTGGAATTGGAATTGGGATTGGGAGTGGGAGTGGGAGTGGGAGTGGGAGTGGGAGTGGGAGTGGGAGTGGGAGTGGGAGTGGGAGTGGGAGTGGGATTGGGATTGGGATTGGGATTGGGATTGGGATTGGGATTGGGATTGGGATTGGAATTGGAATTGGAGTTGGAGTTGGAGTTGGAGTTGGAATTTATGACGGAACAGTGGAAGAAGACTGCTGATCGGCATGTGGTGATGTCCGCTGATACAAGAGTCTGCTTTTGTGCATACACGTTGAAGCAATGTTATGATAAGCTGATGCCAGCTGTGTGCTGCACCAGCAATGCTAGGGAGAGGGCTAGTTTTGCGGCTGGGGCTCATAGGAGTCCAAAGCAAGCCAGAAAAACTAAAATGCCGCCGTTGCCTGACCGTACCCTTTTAGAAACACGATAATAACCAAACAGAACATGCCCTTATTCGCTCAGAGCACCTCTCCTTGAAAGTTTCTCATGTCCTATCCGTTCCTACTATTGTACGTGACTGTCTGCCTCCACAGCGTACCTCTGAAGGGCCAGCAGTCCAGCAAACTTGACGTAAGCAATAACAAAAACAAAGCTACACAATACAAACCTCTCCCCCAAACCTCGCACACAGGCACTCAACAGCAGACCTGCAGGCAGCTGCTAGATTGGCTGCGGCCTGCATGAGCAAGCCCCCTGTCCCAGCTGTGTCATCTGTAGCTGCAAATTCTCATTCCCATACCCAGTCTGGCCCCCAAGCGGGGCTCCACCAGCACAGCCAACAAAACCCTGCCCTTGATCGTGGGAGCTCGCGAGGCGTGTTCACTCCGCAGCTGGAAACCTGGCAACACAGCTCTCAGCTCCCTGGTAGGTGCCTCATGCACAACAACGAAGGCAACACTCATGCACATCAACGAAGGCAACGTGATTATTGAGGACAAACATTTGCAGCGTAAGCGTGCGTATGCTCACGCTAGTCAGAGCCCACCAAAGACTGGTCGATTATCATGTCTGATCGTTTCTGATGATTGATGCCAACACATGGGTGTTACTTGGGCTCAGTTGGATAACCTTCCATTCTTGTAAATCACAGGAGTGCACCCCATGCGCATGTGCTAAGCAGGGTTTCTTGTGCTCACACACTTTTTTGGACCCCTTTGGAAAATAGCTCCAAAGAATCCCAGTTCCAGGAAAAGATCAGCAGGGCTGAGTGAGCAACTCTACCCTGCACTGAGGCCCTAAATAGCTGGGTCAATGAGGCATCATCAATTTGCTGCCGTTTCAGTTCCTAGAGACATGCCAAATCATGGTCTCTAGGACAAAGTGCATGGTTTCCCCAGCTTACACGAATACACTTGGCAGCTGCTGGTGGGCACTTCCGCGAGTGCTTGTACGCTTATGGTCATATGCATGTGCTGGTGCACATACGCTGGTGCAGCTGCAAGTGGGACGTGCCAAAACATGACTCTGCCTTACTTGCAACCTGTGCTTGTGTAGGATACTTGTATGGGCACGATACTCAGCTCCAAGGGAGCGACACCCAACCATCTGTTAGCTTGCAATGGCCTCCAGAGCTGCCCAGCACACCAGGAGGTAAAGACCACATACATCTTGTGTTTGCTGTGACGTTTTGAATGTATGCGCGTATGCACTTTCCAGTACAACCTATGGGACGTATTGATAATGGCTTCAGCACTGGCGCCTTGCTTGACTATCAGAAATTAGTAAGCGAGCTGATGGAGAGCAGAAATGGACATTTTGGTGACCACTTGATAAATGAAGGTAGGCTATTTGAGCGCATAAACCTGGTGCCAAGCAGCTTGTGTGGTTGTCTTTCACTCTATGTCAAGTCTATTTCAGCAAAGGCCTTGCTTGAGTCTGGTTGTTTGTTTTAGTGAGTATTTCCTCCCTGCCCTTTCATGTTTTGACTCTGCCTCTCCGGCTTGACTGCTACCATCTATCTCCTGAATCTTGTAAGAAATTAAGCTAGAAGTAATGATATGCATATAATTGCACACTTACACACGCAGCTGCCCAGCAGCAGGAGGGGTCTTCCCAGCCAGTTCTTCAGTCTGTGGGTCCCCCATCAGCCTCTGCTGATCCCCAACCCACAAAGCGTAACCTCAACGGCATTGGCCACCCGGTACGTACAATTTTGCACTTTTGGTGTTTTTATGTGCGTTGCTGTAGCCAATTGCGCAAGACAATCAGTGCATCAGATCTTTGTCCAGGCCAGGTTAATAAAATTCATCAACAATTAAATGAATAAACCACAAGTTGTAAATCTGGTGATGCAGCGAACCTGGTGATACGACCTGCAAATGTCGCATATGTGAGTGCCAAGTTCTTGAACTGGACATTTCCAGGTTGTTTCATGAGCATAACGGTGGTCTGCAATTTCCCCGCTAGTTTGCCATTTTGGTGCACACTGATTTGTGCTGGCAAGGCAGCGAACATGTCTAGGGTTGGCCAGAACCGTATTTTTACACCGTATATGGCCATATGATTGGTGCTTTCCCTGCCAAAATTACCGTGTATACAGCGTACATATATGGTTCTGGCCAACCCTACACATGTCACATGTCAGTAGGCGGGTTCAAACCGTAGAGAGGCTGCGTTGTTTATGCGTACACTCTGACTAGTTTCAAGAGTCGTATTCGTGGGTCTGCACGTACACAGGTTATCAAAAAAGACGCGCAGACTGCACGGGCGTTGATGGAGGCCCATCAAGCGGCAGCAGCAGAAAGGGGGGAGGAGTTGAGCTTGGCAAAGGCGTCCATTGGTCTTAGTCACATGAAAAAAATAGGTAAATGGTGGCTTTGCATGGACTTGACGTAGCGCATGAAAAGTGCACTTGAGAACTGCCTGGTCCTGTTCAAGGCTTGATAAGTGCTGGTCACTAGGTGGCGCTCTTGTTGTCGTGTTGCAGCACGATTGTGTGTGTGTGTGTGTGTGTGTGTGTGTGTGTGCGTGTGCGTGTGCGTAAGCGTGTGCGTGTGCGTGTGCGTGTGCGTGTGCATGTGTGTGTGCGTGTGCGTGTGCGTGTGTGTGTGTCCATTTCACGCACACGACACTACAAAAGCACACCCCACTGCGCACCTATGTGTGCAGCTATTTTGCAGGCTTGAAACAAACAGAACGCGCTGCTACAGCCTTGTCTGTGTTTGTGTAGCACGTACTCTGCGCGTTCTATTTTGCAGGCAAATAGAACGCGCTGCTACAGCCTTGTCTTTGTTTGTGTAGCACGTACTCAGCGCGTTCTATTTTGCAGGCAATTAAAACGCAATGCTACAGCCTTGTTTTTGTTTGTGTAGCACGTACACAGGCACTGACAGCTTGAGCAACTATACGAAGTAGTAGACAAGGGGCTCAACGTCATGTGAAAGGTTTGGCGTCCCAGTGCATCCAACCCTGTGCGTGATTGAGTACAGCTTGCACCTCAGGGCAAGCCTGCCAAGTCTGCACCACGCTGCAAAGCAGGCTCACAGATGTATGAGCACCTGCGTCATCCTTCTTGCGCTGCAGGACAGGATCACGATCTTAATACCAGGAATGTGCTCATGGTAAAAATGTGATCTGCAACTGCACACCAGTTGTATGAACACCTGCGTCATCCTTCTTGCGATGCAGGACAGGATCACGGTCTTAATACCAGAAATGTGCTCATGGTAAAAATGTGATCTGCAACTGCACACCAGTTGTATGAACACCTGCGTCATCCTTCTTGCGATGCAGGACAGGATCACGGTCTTAATACCAGGAATTTGCTCATGGTACAAACGTGATCTGCAACTGCACACCAGTTGTATGAACACCTGCGTCATCCTTCTTGCGATGCAGGACAGGATCACGATCCTATCACCAGGGATGTGATCATGGTAACGATGTGATCTGCATGGTACAGGTGTGATCATGGTAAAAGTGTGATCTGCTACTGCACACCACGTCTAACAGTGTGTGCAATTGTCGCCGGCGTTAATGTCACAGGCAGGTTAAAGGGATCGCACCTCAGCACCAGCTTGCCCAGCCTGGGACAACTGCGTCAATTAGGAGGCCAGGAGGTCGGGCATGATGACAGCTATGTGCCCAAGAGGAAGAGCTCTTTTTACATCAATAAGCTGCTGCAGAGCGAGGCAGAGTGGGTGTTCAGGCCGTATGTTGCTGTCTCCTTTTTTATCCCGGTTGCTGTTGAGTGCGCTTCAAAGAGCTGGATACCTAATTTTTTCTTGCTGCTGTTTGTTGGTTTAAACGAGTACGTGCGTTTCATCACTTTTTTCTATGCTGACAAACAAGCGTCCTCTATCAAAAAGCTGTCAAAAAGCAGATCAGGTGGACTAAACAATGCGTCCCTTAAGTAATTGCTTGTGTCACTGACTTTGCTGCTTTGTCTTTAATAGTTGTGTACATCTGAAATCTGATACCATCATGCTTCAGGATTAAAAATCCAAACGCGTCCTGTCTTGCTTGTATCTACATCTGAGTTTACAGCTCTTTCCCTAAATAGCGTGCGTTTCAGCGTAGCAATTGTTCTTGCAGTGAGTTAAAATGAGGCGCCGTACAAATGGAGTGGTGCAGTGATCTCGCCAAATGAAACTTGGGTTTGTGCTGTGACGGCGCCAAAGTCATCCGAGCACCTTGGTACATACACCTTCTGCTTCAACTTTAATGATACAATAACTCAGTCCAAACCAAATTGTTGGTCCAACCACTTGGTTCAAACCCACATTATAAGCCACTCACATAGATACAATCTGATGTTTACACAGGCACTCTCGTCATTTGTCGCGCAAGGAGACCCTCCCCTCCGTTCGAGTAACACAAGTGCGTTCTTTCATGTACCTTGTGCTGTAGCTGCATTTCTTAAACAGCCTACGTTTCTACATATCGCCTTAGGGTAGCTTGCTCTGTTCTTGTGGCTTCCCAATTCATCAGTTTGTCATGAAGCTTGCACATTCCTAACACTCATCATGTTGAATTTGTTCTGAACAGACCCTGCAAGGAAAAAACAACTTGTAGTCGGTCATTAGTTAAGCTTGAATATGTAGTTTACCAAAATCTCTAGCTGCAAATTATCTGTTTGCTATTCCTAGCAACAGAAGTTGCTCTCTTGAATCCTCGACAACTTAAGACAGGCCTATTGCTTTACATCTACGTCAGTTACAGTGTTTGCTGATTCTAGTCAGGGTTCAGGGGAAAATATTGCACACACGCCAAATAAGGGCTTAAGGTCTAGATAACGTCAGATTTTGCAAGCTTTGCAGAGACTGGCCTCAAGAGACCATCCAAGCCAAGCTTTGTGCAAGACTACACAGAAAGCTAAGCGCAATATATCTTGCCCACATACTCCCTCGTATAAATCCCGAAAATGTGATTGCACCCCACACCCTCTGATATACACATGTTCGGTGTCTGCCTGTTACCTGGCATACCTGTCATATCCGTTAGAGACCTTTTGGAACCCCAGGACTCAAAGTGTCTAGTGCCTATGCATTGCTGGGGGAACTAAGAGCTTTTTTGCTCGAAGACACAGACCTTTATCAAGACTTTTTGGCTGCCCATTTGTGTAATATGACACACCCGGACAGCAGGACGTCATGCTGCTTTTAATGTCTGTGTTTGTGTGTATGTATGTGTTGCCGCAGCTCCCCAAAAGCCACTCCTCCGCCGCCTCGCTAGCGCTGTGGGGAGGTAAACGCCTGAATTTCATGGAGAAAAGAGTGGACAAGCACCTGTACCAAATGCACAGCAATGCTTCTGCTAAGTCCGAACTCAGGGTACGCAGGCAACGGCGGCAAGCTTATCTTATGGGCTGCAGATTTGATTTTGTACCACATGCACATGCATGTACACACAAGCGTATGCTTGTGAACACACACCAACAAGCACACACAACAGCTCCATACACACGCAATGCATGCACGCACTCTTATTTGCGCAACACCTTTGAAACTTTGGTCAAATTTGGGACGCATATCAGACTTGATGTATAGGAGGGTGAATTGGTTCTTGTTTCAAGGTCAAGCCCAAGGCTGAAAATGGCACATTGCACAAATGCACCCCTAAGTTCTCTTACACAGTTACTATGAGACTCATCTTTGCTTAAGATGATTAATAGTTGAAATTCACAACTGTTGCACCTGACTCCTCAGGAGAGGGTGAGATTCTGCTATGCTCAGTATCACAGATAGTTGAAATGTATGAATCCGCAGGAGAGGGTGAACGGGTACGTGCTTGACAAAGTTGCAAAGGCGGAAGAACAAGCCGCGCTCAACATGTTTGCAAACGAACGTCGAGATCAGCGGGTAAGTGGTCTGAAGTATCTGACTCACGTCTCATGGTGCATCATGTCGTTTAAGGCAGGAGAGGGCCCTTGTTTTGTTTCTTCTGAGGAGGATGTTAATTTTTAAGGGAAGGCGTCTTCTGAGAAGGGGGACGTGGCACAAAGGGCTGAGGGTTTGGGAAGGGCAACAGACCTTTTAGACGCCTTCATTAGGGGACTCGGTGGCAGGGCTTGATCATTGGATGGATATTGAAGAACTGGGTTTATCAATGGCATATGTAAGCCAGAGAAATGTGCCAATGACATGATACGTGCGCTATCAAACAGGTGTGGGTGGGCAAACGCGTGCTGCTTGTCAGCTTTGCACTGCCGCTGCATTGTGTTGCCACAATAAGGAACGAGCATGGGATAGCTCCCTCTCAAATTAAGCGTTGAAAAGCCTTCATGCTGCATGTGCAACCAAGTCAGCACACTTCATGCATTGTCAAATATATATTTTCCCCTTGTGCAGACCGTCCTTTTCATGCTGCGCCAAAACAAATCCACCACCAAGCAAGTACCATCAGTGCCACAGCCTCTCTCCTCCACACAGCACAGCAGTATGTCCACGCCCTCAAAATCACGATTATCTGTGAGTTCACAATGTCATGCGTGATTTGCGGTACGTTTCTCTTTGTGTCATTCATGTGTCTACCGATGCAATTATGCATGTGTTATCACGTGTGATGAATGGAAATTCTCGTCTATTTGGTGCACCCGCATGTTATTCACGTTTGGGTTTGGGTTTTGTCTGTGTTGCAGACTGGTTCCATGTGTCACATTTGTGTCACACGCTACGGCAAATTGGCTAATAGCAATGCATAATTTCCAATATTAAAGTATAACCAGCAACATGTGTAAGCAGCATGCCTTACCAACATTGCCTAATGCCTTATGTCTAACCAGCAACATGTGGATTGTGCTACCTCGTGTATTTCAAGGCAGGTGTGCACAGTGTACACTCTCTACGCACAAGCAAGGCTGCACATATGTGTAAGTGTTTTCTGGTATGAAAGTGATGTATGTCTACTTTGTACACTCTCTACGCACAAGCAAGGCTGCACATATGTGTAAGTACTTCCTGGTATAAAAGTGATGTATGTCTACTTTGTACACTCTCTATGCACAAGCAAGGCTACACATATGTGTAAGTGCTTCCTAATTATTAAAGTGATGTATGTCTACTTTGTAGGGTTTATGCCCCTAAGACAAGCTGTGTACGAGTGATCAGCCGTGGCTGCTTGCCATGTCTTTGTCAAGTTTCACACCCAACTCGTACTGGACCTTGTTGTGAAGCTGCTGACCAGCATGCAGCTCTATCTATCACTTCACACTATATTTATGAAAGCTACCTTGATCCCACCCGTCTTAAAAGTTATGTTTTGTGTCATTCGCAACACGCTCCTAAAAATCTTGCCTCCCTGAACCCTAAATTGCATTGCACGCAAGCAGTCTAATTCGTGTGCCCTTGATTGAAACGTGTAACCTGTACAGCTTTTCAATCCTCTGACCGGAGACCCCCACGATGACGGCGTTCCTCTGCCTACCTCTTCGACCATCTTTTGGGGAGGCATTGTGGTGCGTCGGATTTAGACTCGGATCTTGTCACGAGCTGTAGCTGTTGTGTGTATGCATAGATCTGCTCGTGCATGGTTTGCTCATATGCTTGTGACCATTTTCGCACTTCTTGCCTACTTGCAAATTACGTGACTTAGGTGTCCCTTTTACTCACTCTTTTTTGATCAAGACGCTGCTTGCGTGGCCTTGCTTTCTCTCTGGGCAAGCTATCCAAACTTCTCTCTGTGTGCTTCACAACAGCATACTCTCTGCAAAGTGCGAGGTCTCATCATGACACACACACACACACACACACATACACAGACAGAGCAATGAGGCACATAGTGTACTTCAACTATTTGACCTGTTACATGTCGTGCTTCAGCTGCATCGTTCTTCTTTTCACACATGTTTTCACTTCTGGACAGCATGCAAACACACACTCAAAAGCATTTCCAAATGCATGTACAGGGTAGCGTTAAAGTAATTTGCCCCCTTTCTGCAGCACCAACAGTTTTAAGTGGACACGTTTGGGCAGCTTGCAGACTTCATATGTCTGTTTCACATCACGAGCAACCTTACAACTGATTTTGAATTACTAACTCACGAGTTTGTCCGCCTCCTGCAGCGCTTGACCCCTTCAAATAGATACTTCATTACATCATTGCGCAACAAAGATTATGAACTGCACGTGTTTGACTGCCTCCCGCAGCGCTTGGCCCCTGAAATATATACCTCACTACATTTTTGCGCAACAAAGATTCTGAAGTGCACGTCTTTGACTGCCTTCTGCAGCATTTAACCGAGCAGCTGCAGTTCCTGGGCACCCACGTGCTCGCAGCAAGGAAAACGCGCGGAGCAAAGAAGGACTGGGCTGCCAGAACCATCCAAGAGGCCTGGCACGTAAGATGAGCAGGGTCGGTCAGAACATGCGCATTGTGTATGTGCCTGTGCGTAAAGCATACAAATAGGGTTGGCCAGAGCCGTATATCTGCACCGTATATGACCGTATGTACGGTGATTTCCCTGCTAAAAATACCGTATGTACCTATAAACGTATGGTTCTGGCCAACCCTACGTACACAGCACGTTGTGGCAGGGACACCCAAAATGCTTATGGTGGGTGGTGCGTATACACCGTTTCAGTGCATACAGCGTTGGTGCATTTAAACCGTTCGAGTGCATAGATTAAATTACATTATAATGTTCTGGTGAGCTGATGTGTGGTTTGTACAGGGTTGACTGTTTTGGTGTAACAGCACCTGACGATTGCCTTTACAGTGTGTGGGGGTCTTGGTGTACGTTTTGTAGCTCGTACAATCTTCTTGTGCGACGGCAGAGGAACAAAGCTTGCTTCAACTTGCTTTCAGGTTTGGGCAGGGTAGAGAAGGGCTCTTAATGAATTGCAAGGCATTTGTTTACGCGTATTCAAGTCAACCCACGTTTTATTACACTGTAATTAAAAGTTGATCGATGTACCGTTAAGCACCTTAAGGCTCAGTAAACAAGTTGATTTATTCGACGCACAGCGTCTTATGACTAGTAGGTTCAGAAAAAGGGAGTGGCATGGAGGCGGCATGGGGGAGGATTAACGACTGAGCATAATGAAGCAAGGTCAGTCGTTGCAAATTGAAGCAAGGTCAATCGTTGCAAAGTGAAGCAAGGTCAGTCGTTGCAAATTGAAGCAAGGTCAGAGCTACCTTGTAAGGCCAAACTGACACAGGGTTCAACTTGATTGCCCATAGTGGGATGAGTTTTCGTTTGCACCAAGTTGAAAACGTTGCTGGTGGTGCGCATTTTCCCCCTCATTTCCCTTGAGCTAGATATCGTGCTTTGTCGTCGAATAGCTGGCTTTCAACCTTCCCACCATAGCATGTGTGCACATAAACTCATGCACACAGCATGGATGCGCGCATACAGACGTACACACATATAGCATGTGTATGCACAGATGCTCACACACGCAAGGCATGTGTATGCACACATACACGCGCTCGTGGCATTCCTGCAGCGCTATCGGATCCGGGGACCCCTGAAGCACATGGTGGGGGTGATCCATAGTCCGGAGGACAATGCCGTAGCTACTAACGAGCAGGTGGGTGTGCGCGGTTTGAAGGTGTAAAGAACTCTGTGATCACGTCATTTGGCTTGAAGATCGTCTGGTGCATGTACTAGAGCTGTGGGTGTGCCATGGGCCCAATCACCAAACTTTCTTAGGCTATCTTCACCATTTTCACTGGGCTCTCTTTCCATTTTGCTCCCCCCTCCAACTTGCTCCTCCTACAACTGAGTGTGTCATGCTGCCTAACTCTCGAATGCCATCATGTATAGAGGCCTTAGCTGTCATGCTGTTCGTGCCTCTCAGCTACCAGCACATATAAACAGACATGTTGTCCTACGTTTACTTTGATCTGCTCTCCAAAGCCATGTACAGAAAGCAGCTGACGGAAGCCAGGAACTCCCTGTCCATGCCTCTAGCTCTTACAAATCCCATGCTCCTGGCTTAAACTGCCTCTGTGCAGGAGTCAGCTGATTTGATTGCACAATTCCTGATGGACCTCCATGACGTGGGCCGCAAAGAAGCTGCCGCTGCCGGTAAGAGCGTATAGGAGCGTATAAGAGCGTAGAGAAGATGACTGCAGCCCCCCTTGATTGGCACGTGCTCGAATTGTCATGTGCAGTGTAACCATCGGCCTGTATTTCAAGGCCATTTGCATGAGCAGTGAGGTCATGGGCACGTGCAGTGAGACCATCCATGCATGAAGTGAGAGGGTGGCTTGTGTTGTCTGGCCACCAGCACATGCAGCGAGGTCATAGGCATGTGCAGTGAGACCATCAGTATATGCTCATCGGCAGCGTTACACAATCGGCAAAAACCTGAAAGATTTTCTGTAATGTCAAGATGGCACTGATATGTGCCGTTGCTCAGGGTTGTGTGCACACTGTGCGCCCCTTGCTCAGGGTTGTGTGCTCTCTGTGTACCCCTTGCTCAGAGTTGTGTGCACACTCTACTTCTTGCTCAGAATATTGCGCACTCTGTGCACCCCAATTCTAGTTGCAAGCTTCCTTTCCTCATCTCTGCTCAAACCAAAGCTTTTTGCTTAACTGCATCTACTCACAGCCATGCGCGCTACTGCCGCTCGAGCTCGCGCCAGAAAAAGCACTGCTGTTTTCATGCGGGGCATTCGCATGTCCATGATGGTGAGTGCCCCCCTGAGTCATAAGCGGAAAATGGTGGTGAGTGTCCCCCTGCGTCATAACCGGAAAATAAATGACGTTAGACCCCCAAATGTAAGTGTTTAAAAAAGAGCAAAATTCATCCGGTAGGCATGCCCATGACTATGGGGCCTCGTGTGTTCATGGTGGTTTGGGTGCACAGTTACAAAGTGTGGTAGAGTGGGTTAAGAAATGTGCAACATCGTTCCGTTCAACAGGAAAGCGATGAAGTATAATACACAGTGAAGTACAATACACTGTGAGGAAGAGATGAAGTATAATACACTGTGAATTGTGTATATCCAGTGTCATATTGGATTCGCTCACTGACATAAGAGAGTGGATGACCGCAACAGCGATCACTACTTTGGTGTGCGCAGAAAGAACCCTCAGCTCAAACATAAACATGCGCACACAGTAAACTCACCAATGCACCAAAGACAACAACTACTATCATTTGGCAGCAAGTTTTAAAATAAAGCAAGGGTGTAGATTTAATGACGTAGTTGCATGCCCATGCATACGACACGCTGCTGCCCTCTACAGGTGAAGCAGTGGATGAAGGTTGAGGTGGTAGCCCTTGACATATCACACAAACGCACAAGAGGCAATGCAGCGTTAGGTATAGGCAGCAAGGGACAGGTGCGTACGTGCGTGTGTATTTAAGTGTGTGCCTGAATAGGAGTGCTAGGCATAGGATTCAAGGGACAGGTACGTACGTGCGTGTGTATGTGTGTGTCTAATAGGAGTGTTAGGCATAGGTGGCAAGAGACAGGTGCGTACGTGCGTGTGTTTGTGTGTGCCTGAATAGGAGTGCTAGGCATAGGTGGCAAGAGACAAGTGCGTACATGCGTGCGTATGTGTGTGTCTGATTAGGAGTGCTAGGCATAGGTGGCAAGAGACAAGTGCGTACGTGCGTGCGTATGTGTGTGTCTGGATAGCAGTGCTAGGCATAGGATTCAAGGAGCAGGTGCGTTCAGTTGAGGATGAGCGCATGCCAAATCATCAATGCCCCGCCTCTCTCTTCGTTTCGCTCCTACTCTTGCTGCACATGCCCGTGTGTTGTGCGTAACTGTGATGCTGCCTGAATGTTCTGTCTGCTGCACATGCCCGTGTGTTGTGCGTGTAACTGTAACGCTGCCTGATTGTTCTGTTTGCTGTTGGACAGTGCATCCAGCTGTTGGACAGTGCATCCAGCTGTCTGCTGTCTGCTGTCCAGCTGTCTGCTGTTGGACAGTGCATCCAGCTGTTGGACAGTGCGTCCAGCTGTCTGCTGTTGGACAGTACACCCAGTCAGTGGCGCCAGTACTGTTGTGTAGGAGCTCATGTGCTCTTTTATCTACACCTACACTTATCCTGCACCACATGCTGAACCTGCAGCCCTCGCGCAAGGAACAAAGCATGATGTCAGAGTTTCTGGCTGCCAGAAAGAAAGGGATCATGCCAAACTTAATGTGAGTTGAGTGTTTATTGTGTACCAGCGGTCAGGAGGGCACTGGGGATTTGGATATTTGGGTATTTGAGTATTTGCCCAGATATAACTGATATAACGCATGTAGCTTTGAATGGGCAGCTTGATATTAAACCTATGTTAGCATACAGCAAGCTTCTGGTAAAGCAAAGCGATGTCATTCAGAAGGACTAGCCTTGTCACTGCTGGAGCTTCTGCAAATGTAGCAAGAGTGATGTCACTCATTTTGAATGCGTAGTCCTATCACTGCCGTATCTTTTAGGTAATTGCGTTCTCATGATGTGGCCAGTTGCAATACCAGTGTGAGGGAATAACGAAAAGAAGGTACCTCAAAAATATGCGATGATTACTTATAACCGTGCTTCCACATGTTTCGTCCGCCCCGCCCTCTTGTGCTTGCGTCCTTGCAACATATCACAACTTTCCTGAACTTGGAGGTGTTCTCACGGTGGGAAGTTTTGTCCCTTATTGTTGCAGCTACACAGAGGAGCAGAAGGAGGCAGCCATCAAGAAAGCCATGGAGGCGGCGATGAATCGCACCTTTGCCACTGATCGGATCATTCTGGACAGTTGGAAGCCCGTCCCGGCGGTGAGTTCGCCAGTCATTGCGCTAAAGAATAAAGGGCAGGGTTTTGCGCTGTGGGACAAGCTCACAAACTGTGCAATTTGTTGACCAGATATGGTGAATGTGTCTGACTTTGAAATGCTGAAGATGGCACTTGAGTTTTAGAGGCCCAGTGAACTCGATTTCCTAAAAGGAGAGGGCTTTTAAACCTTTTTTACTGTCGATGAGCGTAACTATGCCTCTGACGCCCACTCATCGTACAAAATATTGTATGCTTGCATTTTAATGCATGAGGCAGTGTTTGATGCAATAGGCAGTGTGCAAGCTCGGGGAAGCAAGGGGTCCTAACTGTGGGCGAAGGTGTTTTAGAGAAGAGATGCGGGGATTACCAACAGGGTCTTGCCAAGACAGTTGTGGTTGTCAGTATCTTTAAAACAAATATTAAGAATCAGTGCTCTGGTGGCTTACAGTCTCAGCAAGGTTGGTCCCATATGACAAAGTGGTGTGTGAGAATTTGCAATTTGACGTTGGATATCTCCTTTTCTCGGAACTCCCATACACTGTTCTGACCACTCTTAAAAATATATCTGTTTGTAAGCTTTTACCGAAGCATCGTCGTGATTCTTGTCAAGGCCACTTACTTATAAGTATGTAAAGACGTGATTGCTTATTCCCTGCCGAGCTTTTCTAGTGTTTGACAATGTACAAGGTTATATTAGGACCAGCTCAGGGTAGTACCAGTATCTGTTCTATGCCAGTGCACAATGGTATGTAGTAGTGCATAAAATTAAATCAGAGATGCCTGATCGTAGGCACAAGTTGGGATAATGTCCGCTTTTTTACGGCTTTTTTGCTGCCAAATCAAAAGGTTCCTTTCGTACGGCCACTAAATTTGGGGCAAAGGATTGAATGTATTAGAGGTGAATGAAGAGCCTTAAAAGTGACTTTGACGATCTTGAAAGATTCAGGGTTAATACCTGGTTTCAAGAGAGTCAAGGGAAGCGAGGGTATGCATGAATGGTTAAGCTTAATTTCCAGGTCTTAGGGCTCAGGAATAGCTTCTCGGCATCCCGTTAAGCTAATTGCATTGAACGTAGCACACGCCATCAAATTCCATTCTTACATACACCATCACTCGTACACGTGTCGTGGAATTTTACTATGTGGAGGTGCAATGTGTTACGCCAATTTCACAGAATTATACCCTTCTTCATATTGGTTTTGGTTAGGTTTTAGGGTTAGTTTAACCCTAAGCACACAGGGGTTAATATTATTTATAATTTCCGGTGTAAGCTGCTCCCTGTATATACACAGCACAATGTACAACCCTATACTCGTACTCAGTCTGCCAAGAAGTACGTGTCCACGTCCATTACATAAATATACACAGCACAATGTACAACCACGTCCATTACATAAATATACACAGCACAATGTACAACCCTATACTTGTACTCTGTCTGCCAAGACGTGCGTGTCCACGTCCATTACCTAAATATATATAGCCAATTCTTCTCTACTAAAGCCTCTGGTAAGCTTCTCAGGTGAGCTTCTCAGCAACGAATTGCCTCAAATTGCAAATAAGCAGTCCACGCAACTCTTTTCCCCTCAATCGTGCTCACAATCTAGGCTGTAAAGACCGCCATACTGGGCGTGTTTGCCAAGCTGAGATCTGAGGCGTACGTGAAGCTCATCGCCATAGTATGGAGGGTAAGGCACAGGGACTCAGAGATCCTAGCTACAAGGAGTGCCAAATTATTGAGATCAAAAAGGAAACATGTCTGAAATTGCTTTGAACAGTAGCGATCTCTGTATTGCGCTGTATTAGATGCATGGAAAATTTCCAATCGCAATTCGCTTAAACGTCCACAACCCTGACCAAATAAAGCTCACTTGCATGCGTGCGCACACACACACACACACACACACACACACACACACAGACACACTTACACGCACGTAGGCACACAATGCACTCACATGCGCATGCAAATTGTGGGGACAGTTTTCATACAACGGTCGTCATTATTAATTCACCACTTCCTGTGGGATTTCCTCCGTCCTTGGCTTTGTGCATGACCTTTGTGCATGACCTTTGTGCATGAGCTTTATGCATGAGCTTTGTGCATGAGCTGCAGAAGGTTTAGAAAATTGTGATTCTCAGCTTTGAGCCTCCCACACATGAGATGCATTCACACACAATTAAACATAAACATATTCAGTTCTTCTACAAACATACACATTCATACACACACACAAACACACACAACTTTGCATAGCTGCATGTTTGCAAACTAACACTTTTTTAAATACAACCAGGCACGAGCTAAGTACAAAGCAGCCAAGCGCTTGCGTGACGACGTGCTCGCTGCCAAGGATGCGATGCACAGCCGAAGGAACAGCAGGTACACACACGTCACGCAAAAACACACACGAGAATTGACTTATTATAAAGCTACACACATGTATGTGCACAAGCGCGCACATACACGTGCATATCCATGCCTCCCCTCCCCCCCGAACACACACACACATACACGCGCACGCAAGCATATACACTCACGCACACACACACAAACACACACACACACACACGCATATGACCATGTGTACTTGTGTGGCACACATATGCACACAAATACAAAAACACAAATGCGCACACAAGCCTTCATCCTCCCTTCCCCCAGACCATGCACACGCATGTAACCACGCGTACTCGTGGCATACACACGACACACACACACACACATCCGTACTTCCG
>Ga0307945_1001770_pt1:0-7500 | contig 17180 bp, 18 predicted proteins | sample OrgLakmetagen228_FD_201818 | JGI IMG/M metagenome (GOLD analysis project Ga0307945, IMG submission 201818) | Saline water microbial communities from Organic Lake, Antarctica - #228 | ecosystem: Environmental > Aquatic > Non-marine Saline and Alkaline > Saline | place: Antarctica: Organic...
GTCTTGTTCAGTCTGGCCTCTTTCTCTTCTTGAAGCTGGCTTTTTATGCTATAGCTCAACTGCCCTCGCTGGCGGATATAGCTGTGTAACCCCTTACCCTTACCCTTACCCTCTGCAGGAAATATGCACCTCTGTTTCCCTCAACAGGAGGAGCTCACGTTGTGTTACTTTCTTGAGCCAGAACAATAACGAGCTTTAATTTTTTCTCCATAAATGAGCAGGCTAGCAGTCGCACTTTGTGACTGAAGGCCTTTCTTTGTAAACCTTGTAAACCTTGTTAGTAAACTGATTTGTGTTGTTGCAAAGCGTATCTTAATTAGCTTTAGTTAGATAAGTCTTTAGCTACTGCCTGACAAATGGCCCTTAATTTTTTTAACATATGCTGAGATATGAGAACAACAATCCAGTGCCTGTAAAAATGCAAGGCGTGGATATGATAGATGGTGCCAGAGATGACGGGTTCAGAGTGAAGAAGGAGGCTTTCAAACATACTAGTTTTAAACATACTAGTGATTAAATCAATCCCCGCACCATCTCCATTTGTTTGCGCGCTTGGCACCCTGGCTGCATTCCAATGTCCATTAAATTCAACAGCTAACACGTGGCTTTTATGATTTATTATGAGCAGCCCCGTTGCAGACCAGGGGAGCAAGAACATGCTATATCTCAAGGTCAACTTTCAATCTCGACGTTGGAATCACACTGTTTCGCAACCCCAACCCCCGACACTGGAGAGCCTGTTGAGTCTGGTCCCTCCTGATTTAACCTAAATTCTCTACACCCTTGTCATAATGCAAAGGGTGATTTACCCTGCCTGCCACAAAGATTGATTACAATGTCGTGCCTTTCGGTCAGTTGCCAACATACTAAAATTGCTCTGCAAGTCAGGAGAACCCCCATGCTTTTTGCGTTTGATATGCACGCATAAGATCCAAAATCTCTCTCTCAATTATGTCCACGCTGTATCTCTGCTGCGGCAAGCCTTTTTAACGCCACCATGTAGGCTGAAGTGCGCCAGCTGAGTCCTGATATTGTGTGATACTGGTACATATTCTTAAAAGCTAACTCCATTGTCCTGCGATAGGTGTGAGCAGTTGTTAGGGTTCACAAAAAGGTGTTCAGCATCCTTATAATCTAGGCTGATGGGCTTTTTTGCTGAGCTCATCCAGCAACAAAGTAAACGTAAAAATGTAGAGCAAGAGGGAGCAAATGGTCAGACAAGCTGTACCAGCCGGTAGTCTTGAGTTTGAGATAGGGAAATGGATGTAAGGTCAGATTTGCGTTCGTAGGATTACAGAAAAGAACTACAAAGAATGGTGCAGAGTAGGGAGCTTCTTGTTAAAATTTCAAATTGTACCCAAGCGGTGATATAATTATATTGGGAATGCAAAGTAGAGAACTTCTTGTGAAACAAAATTGCTCCCAAGTTGTTATGACACCTGAAGCCTTTCCTGAAAACGAAGACGTTTTTTGCTGTGCAGCAATGTGCTCATATAAACGGGCGCTTTGTTCAAACCCACGACCCCAAAAGGTCTTCTAGTCTGGCCACGGACAACTCGGCTGTCAGAGCAGCTGCCCAGGCTGAGTAACTATTTCGCTAGGCTGTCAAAGCAGCTACTCTAGTTGAGCATCTATTCTCACAAATATTATAGAAGAAAGTAGAGTCTCACCTCTCTTGCTTGCGGAGAATTTCCTCTTCGTCCCATCTCAGCTGCTGCAGATTTTGGATCCACTCAAAAAAGCTGCACAGAACGGACATCACAAAAACACGCAATGAGTACACATTTCATGCTGCTATCCTTAATGTGCAAGTGCTTTATGTGAACATCAACCTTCAGAATGACGGGCACGACAGACAAATGGAAACGCAATAATGAAATAGAGCAATTTCAGTGCTGTGAAAGTGTCAAGAGAGGTTTTCAATCGCAAATGCTTTGTGGTTCTTTTAACAGTAGCTGTTGTAAGGATAACGGCTGTTGTCTCTTAACACCAACGTGTTTACGCCACTCTCCCTTCCTTTGCACGCGTCTGTGTGAGTTTTTCCCTTGCTAAAGCTACGCTCTCCTCTGCCGTTGACAGCCAACACTTACAGCAACAGAGCACACGTTCACCTGACGATGCCTGCACCTCCTGCAGAGAACACGTCCGGGCATACAGGGATACCCTTTTCAGCAAGTGCCTGCAGTGCAGCAATTATGAACCCAAAACTGAAGAATTGATGCACAGGATCGAAGCAACGCCAGTACCGGTAGCGCGGTTCCGCAGCTGTTTATCCCACAGCTGTTTTCTTGTGGTGGTTTGCAATACACCGTTCACTAGACACCAGAACAATTTGCCATACCGTACAGGCCCAGTTCTCTGTGTCTTGATCATGCTGAATGTGGTAGCACTGCCGGCATAGACATTTCCATTCTTTCTTTGGTCAAGAGGCAGACTCGTTTCCTTGGTCGAAAAATAAAAGGACCGGTTTCATGTACAGTTTTGCAGCTCACCTGATTGGCGCCCATTGTGATGCCTCCATTGGAAGCCTCAAGAACTGTCTTGCTTTGGATCCGGTGCACGTTCTCGGCATTAATGGTTCCTGCAATGGCTGTGAGGTACAGACACAGCAAAGGTATCTAGGCATCACACTTGTGTGTACGCACTTAAAAGTGCATATCCTGCAAACTCATCAGGTGAGTGAGCAAGTCCTCACACACGCGGCGTGTACACAACAAATACACTGTCATACCCACAAGCTCTTTCCCCACCACACACAATCGCACACAACACACACGCACACACGCGGACGTACGCACTCACACACCTACCTGCTGGGATGAGCATGTCTGACGGAATGTCCATGAGAGAATCATCACTGGGTATGCCTGCAGTTCAGTTGATGTTCAAACTTGTTGAAGTCGCAGGTATCATGCAGCTGGCTTTGTGTGATCTGACACTTTAAAGCTGCTGCGACAACACAACCTCCAGGATCTTATGAGCAGAAGATCCATAATATTGAATTTAAACATGCCTCTGTAAAATGTGAACCACCCCCGGCTCCAAAGTTAGAATAAGTTTGAACTAAATCTGGTTTTATATCCAGTAATCTCGTTCAGGAAGTACATTATGAATTGGGTCTCCCCACAAGGGTTTGGGGTTGTGTAGGTAAGGGTGGTAAGGGTGGTAAGGGCTTACAAGTGCGAGTTGTGTTTCAAGCCTAAGGACATTGCAAGACATTCACATTGACATGTGAACAATGTGATGCACAGGCCACGCAAGCTACTTGATCTGGTGCTTACGTCCCCTTCATATTTCGATTTGGCCAAACCCATTCCTAAGCAATTATATATATTAGCATGTATTCTGGGAGAATTTGCGGTTCGAAAATACCGTGAGTAATTATAGGGTTGGCCAGGACCGTATACAGGATTCCTGTACATGTATATATGCGGCGTATAAGCCGTATAGATAAAGTATATATCGTATAAACCGTATACCGTTTAAAGCCGTTCAGCGTAGAAATCTGGATGCTGCAAAAAAACTAACATAGTAAGATACGGCATATATGTACTTGTATGGTTTTGGCCAACCCTATGATCAAGCCGTATACGCATATGGTCCTAACCAATCCCAACCCTATCCTGTATTCTGCGCTCACCTGTCCCTTCAGGAAATTCAGCCAGGTAGTTCCCCGCGGCCACATGAGCGCGCAGAGCCTCGATGTCTAGTCCATTCTGCAAATTGGTGATCGATTGGCAAACCATTTTTCAATCGACAGCTTAATCGCCCAATTGGCAACTGCCTAACAATTGACCAGTTGCACGGGTGATGGCTTAACCTCTGGACTGTGTTAATATGGGGGGTACCTCTTGGTACTCGTGAAGTCAGAGACTTGCGCACCTCGTTGTAAATCGCAGTCTCTGCGGACGAGATTCCAATCACTTTGGCCCCCGCTTCTTCAAGCAGCTGCGCAGACCACGCCCCTACCTTACCAAATCCCTGCACGTGTATTTAGCAATTACTAGTAGTAGGTACACAGAGGATCGGCAACTGGTGTGTGGATCTGCAGGCAAGTGTGTGGATCTACAGGCGAGTTTATTGGAACATACAACAACTGGTGTATGGAAGTGGCCAGCATGTCAACAAAAAGACTGTTCATTCCTGTGATAGAACAGTCCACCATTCAATAGCCCTTTTTCAGCCTAGCACATGGGAGGCACTTGCAAATGTAAACCCATTAATGGGAGAATGAAGTGATGGGTCTCAGGCATCAAAGCTTACAGAACCACGTGTCACAGGTATGATGCGCCACAACAGCTATTTGCTATGACACTTGTGACAGTGTGCGCCGTTTAGGTAAACAGAGCACAACTCTGTCAGAAGCCACCAAGCCACCTTCACTTGGTCACCTTGTTAACGTGAGTAAAAACACCCAAGCTTCACTGCCGCACAAACTGACTTGTATCGTTACCGTCGCTCCTTTCAGAGGCTTCCTGAGCTCATGCCTCAAAAACATGCGAGCTGCAATGCACGCTCCTCGCCCGCCGGCAGAATCTCGACCTGAGTGTTGGCACAGGCAATAAGGGTGATTATAATAGGTACACCTACCACAATTGCAGGCTCAAACAAGCCTCTTCCGAGCCAGGCAGCTTGTAGCTTTGTGGTACTTTTGTTGCAGATCATCGCAGCAAACAATGTGAGATAATCTAAACCCATACACTAGAAGAGAAGCATAAGGAATGCCTCACAATCGCCTCCCTAGTGCGTGCCAAACCAAGCAAAGCTTTTGGCAAAGGTCGAAGGGTGGCTTACAACATTGGCCAAGAAATCATAGTGCACAAAGATTGCACGCTCACCAAGAGATCCGTGCAAGGAGAGAGGCTTGCCTGTTGCCGCAGCAGGAGCGAACCCGTTCCGTCTGGAGAACTGTGAGGAGGGGCAGGCAGGGCGTATGTGAAGGGTTGGGCAAAACCATACATATACACCGTATATTACCGTATATTTGGTGAATTCCCTGCCAAAAATATTGTATGCATATATGGTTCTGGCCAACCCTACATACGTGCACCAAAGCAAGCTCGCCACAAGAACGGCCGCAATGCAAGAGGCATTAGTGAGAACATTTAGTGTGAACATTGGATGCGTCCAACATGCTTACGCCTTAGAGGACAACCGCTGCTCATAGCCATGAAAAGTACATGGAGGTTCACAGAGAACGAAGGCTCTCATCACATAGCTGTAGAACTACCCATATTCATACTTGAGGCTGTGCAAAGAGACTGTGCCCTCTAGTAATACTACTTAGGAAAGCTACGTGCTTATTTTCATGTCTGAACATAGGGTATGCGACTCTGTGCCATTCAAACTGAGCTGTAACGGTGTGATGTTGTTTAACAAAAAACCGTTGTACACTGCACACCTGATCGAAGACCCACGCCATGTGCCGCTCATCTGTGCCAATGTCAGCGGAGGGGATGCAGGAAGACTGACCGAGGCAAGGGTTGAGGGCCTGGGAGGGCAATGGCAAAGTACGGTGACATGGGGCAAATAGATTTCTAGTTAGTTGATAAAGTAACACCAAAGGGTGGTATAACCATATATGCTGTACCCCTTTCTTCATGCCAAAGCAAAGGATTCCCAAAGCTGTTGGAAGCATCCCCCTACAGCTGAAAAGTGTATCAGTCATGTCAGCCAGACATTTAAAGAAAGAAAGTGGTCCAGGCTGCTCCATACCTAAGGTTGGCCAGAACCGTATATACTCACTGACCTACCGGGAGGCGGGCCGCGCATTGTGACAATCTTTAATGCTGCGCAGAAGGCTGAAGAACTTACAACAGAAGGCTGAAGATTTTACCGTTGCCCGTAAGTTCCTCACCTTACCGGCAGAAGGCTGAAGAACTTAAGGGCGACACTGAGCACTACTCCAAACAGGGAGGTGAGTTTCCTTTCAATCCCTGATACCCCCTTGCGTGCAGATGCCTACATTATTTCCTGCCTTGCTTGTGGATTGCATGCTCCTCCTGTCTATCCCCTGATGCCATGGATGCAAGCTGTGCGTACAAGTCTGTTAGTCGGATGCAGTGCTGCATGCTGCGTGCACAGAGTATAATTTGTGTGCACGGTGAGCACACACACACACAAACACACACATTCTGATCATTAGGATAATCTGTTCCAAGATGCAATCTTCATGCCTAATTTTTCCAAAATATGTGTGTGCATGTGTATGCATGCGTGCACGTATTTATATCAGTCTGGTGTGTGTGTATGCGTGTTTATGTATGCCCTTATGCACGCTCATAATGTGCACAGCACATGCCTGTTTGCACGCACATTATTCCTGCAAGTATGATGTGTGATGATTATACGGTTTTGTTTGTTAGCGCACACGCACACTGTTACACCATCTGTACCTGCACCTGCACCTGCACCTGCACCTGCACCTGCACCTGCATTCCTGTCTATCTTGGGGTTTACAACCTATAGATGAGTGTAACCCGAGTCCATGTGTTGTAAACACCCACCGTTGTAAGCTTGCGTGTGAGGCGCTCCTGCATGCGTACGCTCATGTAGCGTGGGTCACACGCCACTCCTAGCTTAGCCCCCCCTGCAAGAACACATTCGTTTTCTAGAACGGTCACCAAACTTGCGCTCAGCATATGGTCGCAACCACTGAAACAGTTATGTCATGGTCGCAACACTCAAACAGTAATTTCATGGTCGCTCGCATGGCTGCAACCACTCAGACAGTTGTGTAATCTTTTTGCTGCTCACTTTGTAGCACCAAACTTGCAACAGGACTACCTTCTGTTACCCAAAAGAAACACTGACTATGAACACTTGCGTGCATGCATGCTTGTGCACCCTACTCCTATGCGCACCTAACGGCAAGTCGAACACAGCGAACTTCCAGGTGTTCAGGGCAGCTAGGCTGTGTGCAGGAGTTGTATGAAACGCCTTTCAGCGTAGGTCACACAAAGTGTTAAAAATATGTTCAGTCAGGCAGTGCAAGCCAAAACTGTGTAAAGTGCCACGTGTTAAGTCAGGCAGTGCAAAACAGCAAACATCCATACACTCAGTGCAACCAGGCGGTGCACAGCAGAGGCAGGAGCAAGGAGACGATTTGTTTATATTTTGTGCTTTAAAACATGATGCAGAAGTCGGTATCTGATGAAATGCAGAACTTTACTGTAGGCTGCCACAGAAACCCCCAAGAGGCCGGAGCTACCATTATAAAGATCAAGCCAAACCACTCGCAACATGTTTTTGTTATGTTTTCACCACCTGCGAAGCGCCTCGAGGGTGATGTCAGGATGGAATATCATACCTGCGACAACAATTGGTAAGCACGTAAGCACACACTCTTTTATCCGATGTGGGGTCACTGCCTGCGTAGTTTTCTTTTCGAAGCACACACTCAGCTTTTAATCCTGCTACCATGCCGAGGCACACTGGCCTTAAAATTAAATTACGAATGCGATTGTGCGATTGCAAAGACCCCACTTAGCAACTTTTACT
>Ga0307945_1001770_pt1:12500-17180 | contig 17180 bp, 18 predicted proteins | sample OrgLakmetagen228_FD_201818 | JGI IMG/M metagenome (GOLD analysis project Ga0307945, IMG submission 201818) | Saline water microbial communities from Organic Lake, Antarctica - #228 | ecosystem: Environmental > Aquatic > Non-marine Saline and Alkaline > Saline | place: Antarctica...
CACTGCACGGGCAGTAGGTGGAGAAATTTCACAATTCACAATCATCCACACACAATTCACAGTCATTCACACACACACACACACACACACACATACGCACACACACACACACACACACACACACACACACACACACACAACACAATGCTTGGTATTAAGGGGCTCCTATCTTTCAATCAGTACGGGGACTGGTATTCGCTGCCTTTGCAGCTCATTCATTTTTCTGTCGCACAGCACAGACGTGTTTTCCGCTGCTTTACAGCAACTGCCCGTGTGAGCATGGCTGGCACCGACTGCCTTGCACTCAAGGTATTGGATATATCCTATAATGCCTATGTTACAGACCTGGCATAGACTGCCTACCATCTTGCTGTGGTGGAATGGGTGTGAGTTCCTATCATGCAGCCTTGAGAACGCGCACACACACACAACTACATACACAAGCACGCAAATCCTTCCCTATTCACCTGATCATCAAACAGCGTCGCTCCTTCCTTTTGCTCAGTTGTAATGTTCCCGTATGCAGCCTTGCATCCCTCAATGCCTCACACGACAAAATCCGACTTCAATTGCATCCTTGCCTGGATCACGTGTCATTTTGCGGCCGGTCTTACCTTGGTGGGCTCCTCTAATTCATACCATCGTGCTGCAGCAGCATCCATGTACATGATGAGCTGGAACTGACTGGTCAGACTGAGGTGCCTGTCTTGCAGGATTTTTTATGCATCACTTAGATTCATGGTTTTGGCGCTTATGCAATTCATGCAATTCCAGGCCACTTTACGCACTGCCCGTGCAATGATTTGCAACACAGCCCATCGATACCCGTACTGATCCTGCTGGCCCATTGCCCCATCGCAATGAAATGGGTAGATCTGTATGTGTCATTAAGTACGTGTACAGTGCTTGGGGTGGTGCACGTGCTCACTATATGCTGAATTATAATATGACTGGGTTGCGATGCATTTTTAGGTACCGATGCAAGCACTGTGGGACGCGTGTGTGCCTGAAGCATCGATTGCCGGATGATCACCAATGCCAAGAGTTGCAAGGTGCGCTGCTGCTTGGTGTGCTGCCCAAAAAGGTGTGCGGTTGCAGGTGTGTGCTGCTTGGTGTGCTGCCCAGAAAGGTGTGCGGTTGCAGGTGTGTGCTGCTTAGCGAGTTGTGCTGGCTGATGCAAAATGTGTTGTGGCAAGGTGCGCTGGGTGCGCTGCTCAGCAAGGCATGTTGTCATAACAATACCGGCAAGGTAATAATAGCCTTAGATAAAGCAAGAAAAATACACACACAAACGTACACGTACGCCCACACATATGCATGCATGCACGCCCGCACACACATCCACCTTCATACACAATCCCACAAAAGTGCACACGCACAAACACAGATATACACTCCTTGATACAAACACACAAACACACACACATACCTGCATTGCAGTTGCAGCTCGTAAGCAAGCAGCCGAGCAGGCTCGACAGCAGGGAATGTTTGGGAAGGTGAGCCTGGATGTTGTTTGCATGTTTTTCCCTCTGTGCGTGCCTTCCACTTCTTGCAGCCATATGACGGACATGGCGTGGTCCAGCAACTCAAGAAACCTGCATAATTCATTTACCAGCGTTAGTAAGGCTTCCTGAGCATGCCCTTCAGCCCCAGAGGCTTGTGTATCCGTTTTTAAAGAGGCACGTCTCCATGCCTGCACAGGGGCTATTAGTTGCTCTGTTTTGGAAGAGAAGCAGTAAAAAAAACCATGCAGGCAGTGAAAACCGCTCCACTTCCCACACCTGCGTAGAAAAAGGAGGCACTTTGGTACCGAGTACCGTAAAGCTCCTCCAACAACAAGGAGGCAAAATATTCAATTGGAGTTAGGAAGACAGCAGGCTTAACCTGAAACCGGCTCTTGACGGGAGTTGGTGACAGTCCTGGAAAGGGCACATCTAGTGTACGCAAGTGCAGCCGCTTGGTTGCTGTCACCAATGTGGTGACAACAGTTGGATCTGTCTTCACTGAGATGCTCCAAGCCCTTGTATCTCATTTCGCCCCTAGCTCCATGATGACAATGATGGAATCTGGTTTCACTAAAGTACTCCAAACCCTCGTTTTTGTTCCATCCATAGTTCCAAAACCTGCTCCATCCCAAGGCCCAAGCACCCTCCACCTCCAAGCCCGCACGAGCGCAGCCTGCTGGCCAGAGCAGAAGGCCAGCAGCAGCAGCAACAACAAAGCCTGGATGTGGGCAAAAGGCAGCTGCAGTCGACCCAGCAAACACCCTCAAGGGGTCTGCGGAACGACGGATGCAGGTGTGAGTAGTGATTTCCGAGTCGTGCCGACTGCATAATGTATGTCACATTAATAGAGGTGGGTAAGCTGATCGCCAGGGCTTGTGTGCTGTTTTTGTGACTGTGCTTTGGATGGCTGTCTTCTTGTGCCTTGCATCTGAAGGTAGTGAGAGATGACAAGACTCTTTGTGGTTGGATGCTCGACGCCGTACACGTCTAAGCCCTATTCAGTTCTTTATCGTCTTGCTGATTGGAACAGGGCTGGTGTTATAAAATGTGGCATGCTGATGTCATTGCTGATTGATGCACTTTTGTGTTGCGTGCGCCCCTGTATTGCTTATTCTTCTTGCACCTTTCTCGCCCGATGTAAGTTTACCTTTCTCACTAGGTGTAAGCATACCTTCTCACTAGGTGTAAGCATACCTTCATAAGTTACATGACCTGCAGCCGTTCGTTTTCCTGAAATATACCCCTTATAACAACCATTTATTCCAATAACAAAGCTTTCATTTGTAGGCATTTTCAAACCGCATACTTGCACAACATGTTTAATTGTTGCCTGCACCTCGGAACATCTTCCCCCATCCATCATCAACACAATCAATTAGGTATAATCTTCTCATTCACCCCCCCCCTTTCCTTCTACTTTACATGTGTCTTACATGTGTGTGTGTCTGATTGTGATCTCTTTCGTTTTGCAGCCTCTCCCCCCCTCAACGCCTGAGGTGTGTCCTCAATGCTCGGCTCGTTTTTCCACAGTGGAGCAGCTCATAGTGCACGTGGACTCACAGCATACAAGGACACCGACGCACAGCGATCAGCAGCACCAGCAGTCAAGGCCGACGGGCACGCTTGTCACCGGCTTGAACGGCCGGGGTGTGCGTGTGGACGAGGTGTACAGGTATACACCTGTGTATGTGTGAGTTTGTGTGTATGTGTTGTTTGTAGTGTGTGTGTGTATGTATGTGTGTGTGTGAGTTTGAGGGTGAACGTAACCGTAGCTGAGGTTGTTTAAGAGCAGCAAAGATTGGGCTGCTCAAAAGGAAATGTTAAAACCTGTTAATGTGTGGTGCTTTTGCATGAAGAATAAATGTGTATGAGGGGGAAATGTCTAGTCCTTTGCGCCTTGCCTGTTGCGATCGCAAGTGTGACCTGACGCGCCAGCAAGTCAGCACGCACGCCTTCTAAACACTTGCTGATTAAGGTTTTAAATGCAACACCATAAGCAAAGCTCACTTGCCGTTTGACTCGTCCCTCTTGAAAGCTTGTTGCCTTTTACCTGTCTAGACGCCAAAGCGCAGCCAAAACACATCAGCATGCTTCTAGAAAATACCCCAAACCCCAAACTAATGCTCACCACAGCCATGATTTTACTGAGATGTTTTGTAACTTACTGAGATGTTTTGCATCAAAAAAGGATTGTGAGCAATTTGTCAGTAGGCACATTCATACCCATTCAATAGAAGTTCTATCCATGCCTCTCTGTCTACGCCTATCCATGCCTCTTCATTAACAATAGTTCCCTTCCCTCCAATGCTAATGCGCAGGTGTCCTAAGTGCAATATATCAGTGACAGACCCTGCCCGACTTGTCGACCACGTAGAGCGTTGTACGCATGGTGAACCGGAAGCTGGCTCAAATTGCTCTGTGCAGTGATCGTTTGCTCCTATCAAAAGCACCTTAGGAGATCCTGTACAGAGGACGTATCAGCTACTTGTGTGTTGCTGTGATTTAGAATGAGAGAAGAAACACGCCATGTGTCAAACAACCTAAATAAGAACCCGCCTCTGATTTCAGCGCAGGAAGTTGACATGCTTTTTTCTAGCACATCACCTCATCTTTTCCAGTTAAACAGAATGTACTTGCAATTATAAATAAATTACACTGTACTGGTAACGTAGCACGGCTGGTCATCTAGACCATGTTACTACAAAAGAAGGTGATAAAAGACAAAGACCAGTCTTTTGCACACGTGTGCAGAAGACCTGCACACGTGCAGTGTTATGCAGGGCACATGTGTACAGTGTTAAACGCTGTAGCGCTGGCTGAGTATTGAGGGTGACCGGTACAGGTGGTTTGTTTAATCCTTGACTTGACTCTACAGTTGTGCAGTTCGTCTTAGCTTGTGCTTGTTTGAGAGCCTGGCACTTCAGTCTCTTACCATTTTTCTTTTGTCCTTCTGATGCTTCAATGGACCCAACATACTTTGTGAAACTTTATTTGTGCTACGGTGGTGAAGAAACTTTCAACCGTTATGGTGTCCGGTGCCACAGTGGCCTCCTTTCCTAAGTCTGTGTGGAAGTGGTTTTTTACCTGCGTAGTTTTCTTTTTTTCTATTATATAAAATCTGGCCTGTGCAACTCTTATCTACTTTTGGTGATACAAGGGGATTGTTAGTTTCCTG
>Ga0307945_1001777_pt1 | contig 17147 bp, 18 predicted proteins | sample OrgLakmetagen228_FD_201818 | JGI IMG/M metagenome (GOLD analysis project Ga0307945, IMG submission 201818) | Saline water microbial communities from Organic Lake, Antarctica - #228 | ecosystem: Environmental > Aquatic > Non-marine Saline and Alkaline > Saline | place: Antarctica: Organic Lake...
AGGGCCACGTGAAGAGGAGACGGCGAGGCTGGTCTCCTGATAACCATGCATACCAACACAGGTCGCCAGACCCGACAAAAATTGAGAGAGCCACTGCAACGAGTACAGTGGCTCTATTTTTTTATTTTTTTTGTGGCCTGTCTGCCAAAGCGTGTTCACGCATGAATCTACGTATCCTATAGGCAGAAGCAAGAAAAGGACGGGCCGCGTGATCAGCAGACTTAGCCATGTTCAAGGTCCTGTAGAAAACCATGCCCAAATACCCAAAAGAATCTTCAACACACTTGCAGAAGAAAAGCACATGCTTCTCATCTTGAACTTCTCCACACTCACATTTATCACAAATGCTAGAACCACCATGCCATTTGCAAGACTCCACTCTCAAATGGTGTGCACGCAATCTGAACCTGTTGAAATTCCTCAACATATGTTTGTCCAAATCCTTGTACAAGTAGGAGGGGATAGAAAAAAGAGAACCTTTAGGACCACTCTCAGAACTCCCACACCACTTGTGATACGTCATTGCTTTCTTGTTTACTGCGCGAGGACATGAAAAATTAGCTTCCCTCCATACCTTCAAATGTCTGAAACGCAAATCGCAAATGAACTCTTGCATGGGAACCTGTGTGGCTCTCAGCATTTTCTGTTTTAAAATTGCACTACTTTGCAGTCCATTGAACGCATTCGAGACTTGAGCAGACCAGCAAGAACTATCAAAAGAAGCAAGATGCAAATCTGCCTTCAACACACGACGTAGAGTCTCACTGTTGGAATCAAGCATGCTTTTAAATAACCTGATGGAAGCACGGAACCAGAAAAATTGCAAGGGCTCCTGACCGCACTCTCTAAGCAACGCCCGATTTGTTGTGTTGTTCTTCACTCCAAGAATGCGCCTCAAGGAACACAGATGCCTCTTCTGTAACTGGCTACCAAATTCACTGCCTTCACTCAGATACACTGAGCCCCACACCTGACTCACATACATCCCAGCAGGAATACCATACACCTTAGACAACCAGAGCATAGCATGAGGCCTGCTTTTTAAATCGTGACTCTGGGCAAACTCAGAAATCCTGCTCTGTGCAGCCATGTAAGGCCGCACCGCATGTTCCTCAGCTATCTTCGGATTCATCCTTCTATCAAGCAGCATGCCCAAATATTTGAACCTGTCCTTCTCTGGAAGCACCACACCATCGTACGTGAACGGATTCTGCAAAGGAGAGACAGACTTCTATTAAAATGAACCACCTCCGACTTGGCCGTGTTCACAGTCAATCCTTTCTTCTCAGCGTACGTATGAAGCTTGTTCAGCATCGTCTGCATTTCACCAGGGTCATTAGTAGTTAATCCAAGGTCATCAGCATACAGCATGTGGGACACACAATTCACTCGATCACCAGTCACGGCGCCCTCAATGCCCTCACTGATCTCTCTGCCCATGTCATTGATGTACAAAGAGAAAAGGAGGGGGGACAGAGGGCAGTTGTGATAAGCCACAGACTTTTTTTTATAAGAGTAAGGGTCTTGACCATGTGCCTCTCTCCAAACTGCCTGATGCCTGAATCTCAAGTCTATGCGCAAACTAGAAATATTCAGTTTCCTGCATTGTAATAAGTCACTTCTGTATACAGTGCCATTCTGCAAATCATCAAAAGCATCCTTCATCTGTCTAGTCCAACAATAGAAGCACCAGAATTCCCAAGGGAATTATCTGCTTTCATAACATCGTGTAAAGTATTGCTGTTTGAATCAACCATCCTGTTCCAAAATTTGATATCTGACCTGAACCAGTAAAATTGCAAGGGTTCCTGCATGCATTCTCAAAGCACACACCAGTATGCAGAAGTAGAATTAACTCTCAAAATTCTCTTTTGAAACTCCATTTGTGCGGCCTGCAAAGGATTGCTAAAAACATTGTCGTGCTCCAAAAATTGCGTAGTTCAAATCTGACTGGCATACATGCAAGCTGACAACGCATATGTCTTGAAAAGCCACAAATGTCAAAAACGATCGCATGAGGCCTGTCAGAAATCCCTTTTCAATACCAAACTTCACTCTGCGTATAAGCTGCATTAAAAGGCCTAAAAGCATGGGACGCAGCACAGTGTAAGTTGCCAACTATTCACCCCCAAAATTGTTACAACGGGGGCCCGATAAAGAAAGACTGACATGCAGTTTTAAACGATGGTTGCAATGGTTACAATGGGGGGGGAACTTGCCAGCGAGGTTGTTTGGCTGATCGGTTTTAAACAAAGTATTTGCAGTTGCGACGCAAAACAGAACAGGCACCCTATATAATCAAAAACATGCGGTATTGTTCAAACTCTCAACAAGTCAAACCTGCCCCCTCTGCCCACAAGTAGACAGTGCCCTGTACATCCTCTCTGGGTGCCAACACACGCAAATAAGGAACATGATCACCGAAAGACACAACTTAGCATGCCGCATGATCTTTAAGGCTATCAGCAAAATAGGCTCCTTAGGATCATGCATTGTCTCCAAAGATATAGGCAGCAACAAACGGATGGCCATGCAAAATCTCCAGATTCCTGAAACAGCTGAAAGTAGAATTGTTCCCAAATGGCTCTTCCCACCCCGCTTCCCAGATAAAGACAGATTTACCTCCAGCCGCCCAGATTTTGTGCTGGTTACTCCCATCGCTGCAAAAACACAAAAACAACAAACTAATGTAGGGGGGTGGGTTCTTCGAAGTGGCAGGGGGCAATTGAGGGAGACTGGGAGCATCTCAGCAGCACCGCCAGCCACTAGTACAGCCACCAACCCCAGACAGCACCGACCTAAAGACCTCAACAAAACTCGGCGCGACATCCAACTCGTCGAGATCAAGTACTGTGAGGACTCCAGCCTCTGTTTGGGCAAGTATGATTGTGCCAAGCCATCCATGGCTGAAAGAACGTGGGAGGACCAGCCATCAGGATACCTGGAGCTCAATCACATGTCAGCTTGCAAAACCTTTCTCATTATGAGCTATCTAAAGAGCACCATCCATATCTACAAGGTTACAGCTCATGCTGGCATCCTAGGGAATGAGTGCGCTGATGCCATAGCAAAGTGCTCAGCGAAAAATCAGTGGCCATGATATCCACATTAACACCGACGCCCATCCCAACTCATCCATATTTTGGCCAGCAAGGGTGGAAAACCCTTCCCCATCTGCCACAGCTCACCTACTAGATACTCTTAACACCTGCCAACCAGGGCCTCCAGCAGAGGGGCTCTCCATTTTCTCAGATCTCGATGGTGCAAAAGCACACATGCCATGCACGTCCAACACGAACTAGGTCCTAAATCAAAAAAGGTTTTAAACCATCAAGGTTTACATGGTTTACAGTTTACAGGAAAAGGCCTTTTCCTGTAAAAGTCAAAGCGTGCGACTGCTCTAGCCTGCTCATAAAAAACAATCAGTTCACGAAAAGAATGGTGTTTATTGTTGTTCTGGTGCAAATTTATAGAAGCATCCTGTGCTGTTGCCTCTCGAAATAAGGACTCATATTTCTTACGAGGAGATACTGTATGGGGGTGTGTGCAGTGGAAATTAGCATGCTGTTCATCCTGGACGTCATCATTAGCCTCACACAAATCACAGGCAGGGGAGGACCTGGGGTTCCATGTTGCGGTCTCAAAGCGAAGGGTGTGGACACACAGTCTGAAACGGGCAACACTGTGAATGACATCTCATGGGAGGTCAAGGAACATGTAGTTGGGAAGGCTGTAGGGAGAACGAGTATCCAGAGCCTTTTTTGGGGGCAGTGCATACCATCTTGTATAGGTGGGAGCAGTGGACACCATCTGTTATAGGTGAGCTGGGAGCAATGCGCACCATCTATCATAAGTGCTACACAAAATACCAAGTGCTGATCAAGGAACGCATTGTCGAGAAAGACATAAGTAACTCGTTTTGAAAAAAAGGCTAGTTGCACCTCTTGAGAAAAGAAAATATGTCATGTTCTGCCGCACAGATTTGATACAACCAAAAGTGTGCCGCTCAGTGCAACCATATAGAAGGCCCACCAACCTGCCCCATCTGCTAGAAGCTAGACGGCACCTACCACATGCTGTTTATAAATAGAATGATTATCAACATGCACAACGCTGCTGGACAAATGATTCTTAAAGCGATCCAACAAGGTACACAGTGTGTTTGCTTGCACAAGCAGATGTAGGGAGTCGTGGAAAACGGTACAACAAGGCATTACACGCCTTTCTTAGAGGAGACACAGGTAGGAATGATCTTAATATGGCTCTTACCTTCCAATCTCAATGCACGACAGCGGCAGAAATCCAGCAAGCCAGATGCAATCATAATTACTCCGACCCAGCAACCACGCCCCAAACGAAACCCAACAAACACGTACCAAACTAGGCAGGGAGCCAAGAATGCAAGAAGAGCTGCCGTGATAATCAAGCAGATGGCGCTGCCAATCCATACCCCCTGGCTATGAAACCAAGAGACACAAACAAACAAACAAACGCGATGTACACCCAATCAAAATTGAGTACTGTGTAGACACTACCCCTATCCAACAAGCAGAAAAGGCACGAGAACAACATAAGCTGCTAATGCCTCGCTTACTCAGACACCAGAAAACCCTCCACACCATCCTGCTTGGAGCAACAGGCACCATATACAGCAGCCACACAAGGAACCCACTCCACAGCCTCGGAGTTACTGGTCTACATGCCACCGCACTCATGAGAAAACTAAGCATTGCAATCACGAACAAAATTCATACAAATGAGACGAGACATTGAACACAACCCCAACAAATATCTGAGCAATACTCCTGGTGGTGTGCAGGCTTCTGCCTCCCAACCACCTGATCCCCACTGAAAAACTTCTCTTATTAGTACTCTCCAGGTGGGATGTTGTTTGTCTCTTCATCCATTGGGTGGTGCCTTTCCTGCTCCTTGCCGGTAGTGTTTACACTCTGCGTTTTTGTTCTTTTCTACTGTTTTTGCTTGGCTGGGAAAAGTCTAGTCCTCGATCTAAAAGAATCTGTTGGTATAAAAATTGTAATAACTCAAATGGATCTGCCAACATAGGCTACAAAGGGCAAACGCCACAAACCACAAAGGTGGAACTGCCAGCAGCAAAGGGCTGCACTGGGTGATCCTGGTGAGGCTGTGAAGTTGTGTGGGAGGTAGTCAACGCTAGGGGCTTATGCCCCACAAAAGGGGCGTTGCCAAATGTGGATCTCTGTCATTTGGGGCTGGACTGTAGTCAGCAGAACCACCAAACTAAATCCTGGAGGCTCAAGCATCAACAATATCATAAACAGATGAGCCGAGCTAGCAGGTAAGAAGTTGCTACTTTGATAAATGGGCACACCCATATTGCAACAGATAGCGCTGGTGCACTATGGCAAATAAGAAACAGCATCCTCTATCCCCAACGCATTAAACGGCATAAACTCAGGAGCTAGTTCGATCTCAGGTGCAGGTTGTAGTGCCAGACGCCTTCAGCATCTTGCTTGACTTCTCAAGAAAAGCGTTCCAGACAAGGCACATTGATAATCTTCACGCGCCTCCCGGCAGCCTGAGCATTTTCCAAGCTAAAACCAACTTGTACAAGATTTCTATTTATTCAACCTGATACAGGTCAGGAATTCCCATGAGAAGCTCAGCCAATCCGTTCCGCAAGCGACCTGAGCCCCTTGGCTGCGATTAATGTATGGCACTTTTGCCCTTGGTGCACGACATCAGGCCGCTGACAAACTTGCAGAACCATACACTTGTCCGCTCAGATGTCCCTTGAGGCATATTTAGCGACGCAGGCCTTACCTTACACTTGTGGAAATGCCGTCAGTGGCCAATAAGGACCCCCTGTCAGCACTAAAGCGTAAAACATGTAGAGTAGTTTTTATAGAAAGCCTTTACTAGAATCTCACAGCAGCTTCTGACCCTGAGAGAACATATTCTGGGCATCGCAGGCGGCTTCATGGGAGATTTTAAACTATCAGCCAGCTCAGACAGGAACAGAAGGCCTTCTGAGCTCAGGATCTGTGACTGGCACACTTTTCATGATGAGGAACACAATTTGCTGGACAGTCCGCATGAACATCTTGTCAGCTTTCGCATACAGCACCAGCTTGTCTTTCCACCTCAGTATAAGGATGGCCCAACTCGTTTGGGAAATTTCTGAAGCAACCAGATGTGCCTTTTGCTGCCTCTTTTAGCTGAATGCCTAGTCCTTTTTCTAGTTTTTTTCTAGCCCTTTTTTGGTTTGGTTACAGGCCTTTCCTAAGCTTCTGCTCATATGCCTCCCAGATAATCATCATCAAAGGTACATTCTCGACGGAGTAGGCCACAACAAGCAAAGCTTTTTTGGTAGCGTGGGCATCCAGACCTCAGTGTTTTCAGTGTTTTGCTCTGCCACTCTAATCTAACTCGTGCAGCTTCATATGGTTTCCTTGGATCCAACTTTTTCAGCCTTACCTATTTCTTCCTAAGATCTCCCCCTGTGCCTCCTTTTTTCCCGTCCAACCGGCCCCTCTTGCTGCCATTTTCAAATTTATTTCTTAGCGCAATAGGGAATTTGCTATCTCGCCTGGAACTATGTAATACCCTCGAAATCAAAATCAAAGCTCAGAGCAACTGTGCATGGGTGGGGGGGAGCAGGCTCAGGGTCGCATCAACTTGCGCGCAGAGCACACACGCACACGCACACACACACACACACATACACAAACACATTGCAGTGTCTGCCGCAACCTGCCTCTTCTTCTATGTCCGAAGGAGACGACTGCTGGGACAAAGACCAAATAAGGCAGATTGTGGCGAGGAAGGGAACCGCTACAGTCTCACCAGCCACGTGACGTCATGCTGCGGGCTGGGAAACATCGGCTCAATAATACGGGAAGGTCCTCAAGAAGAGTACGGATGGTGAGAGCAGGCGGCGTGGATCACGGGCAGCTGCAGATAGAGATGCACTGAAGGCGTGCCCGCTTCTTTTATTGGCGTTAGATCCCAAAATCCCTCTGCTTTGTGTAACCCACATCACCTGCTGCAACTTTGTGCGGTTGGCAGTTTTTACTTGCTTGACATCAAATTTCAGCTTTATTGCTGCCAAAATACAAAATGCTGTCAAAAACGCCAAATAAGCACGTAAAATGCCATAATTTAAAATGGTGAAGCCCCACACCAGAATTGGGTTTCCTGGCTAGGCCGAACCTTTGATGTGGCCAATCAAGGCACACGATAATGTGGATCAGGTGTGTGAAATACGAAGTTATTGAGACTAAGACTGAGACTGAGACTGAGACTGAGACTGAGGCTGTGCTGTTCATGCTGTGCAAGTAAGAAATACAACACACATACACACACACACCTGCACTATGGCACACACACGCGCGCACGCACACTCACACACACACATACACAAACACACACACACACAAACACACACACACACACACACACACACACACACACACACACACACACACACACACACACACACACACACACACACACACACGCGCGCAAACACACGCACACAATGCATACGCACATGCACACGCACGCGCACAGATACACACACGCACGCGCACATACATAAATATACACACGCACGCGCGCACACACACACACACACACACACACACACGCATGCGCAGGCACACACACACATACACACACACTCGCACACGCACACGCACGCCCATGCGCGTGTGAACACCAACACACACACACACACACACACACACACACACACACACACACGCTCACACAAACGCGCACACACACACAAATACACACAAACACAGGCGTACTCATGCACGTTGCAACCGTACACGTTGCAACCGTATATGCATACTCACACAGGATACACCAGAAGCAGCTGGCAGCAGCTGTGTCAGCATCGGGGAGGACCTACAAAGATACAGGAAGAATGACGGAATTCCACTTCTAGGATCGAACTGGGAACGCACCTTTGTGCTACTAAGCAGCAAAACAAGCCTGAAGTGAGTGTGGCACATGCACTTACTACAAGCACTTGTCAACATGTCACCGTGAAATGAGCTGTGTCACACGCACGATGAGCTTTGGTTTCACCAATGTCGGGGGTATGAACCGTTTCTTGAGCTTCAGCATCATGTGTAAGGTCAACAACATGTCCAAGGACAACATGTTTAAGATGCAGTTAACAATATTTGCATTCAAGTGCTCTAAACTTAAATGCGTTCTTTTACAGTGACAGTGACAGGGGAAAAGTACTTTATAGGGACTGTGTGTTGAAAGGAAAGGATAAGAGGAAGGATGCTGGTCCGGCACATGCAACTGCCAGCATGCCAGCATGTTTGTTAAAAAAAAAGATGTCAACTCAACAAGAGCAAAGGGTGCACCTGAGTGAAGAGCGGGTGGTGCAGCTCGCAGAGCAAGCAAGCCTGATGTGCTGGATCAGGTTTCTCTAAAGCACTTGCTTCAAGGAATCCATACATGCTCGCTCTCAATGACATTCCACGATTTCAAAGACTGGACACTGGCTCACCTAATCATGTGAGGTGCCCTTCCATCGCAGCTGCTTGTGCAGAGTCTCCCTGCTTCTCTCTCTGCAAGATGAATTTTTACCCACGCATACTGCTCACGTGAAAACGTGGAAACCTGTGACCACTGCCTGAAAATCTCCTCCCCCCCTCTTTCTTCTCCTCCAAAGGGAGCTCTTTCTTCTCCTCCACAGGGAGCTCTTTCTTCTCCTCCAAAGAGAGCTCTCCACTGATTGCTGCGCACAGTGATTGTGCACACAGTCAGTAATGACGTGCAGCCTTACGTTATCTATTCGTGACAACACACTCGTTCTATTCTTTTGAGATCCCTCCGCCCCCCTCGTATGGAGTGATGGCAAAGTGGGCAGGTCCTCCTCACATCGTAATGAACAGAGCATGTCCGCATATTTTTGGCATGAAGAATACATGTGGGAATTGAAACACGATCCCTACCATCAGCATGTGCTAGATGAGTTCAATTAGCACTACTCATCAATTGTTGGGGATACGTGGTAGCCTCACACGTGGCAGGTGAGTTCAATTAGCACTACTCATCAATTGTTGGGGCTACGTGGTAGCCCCTCACGTGGCAGGTGAGTTCAATTAGCACTACCCGTAGATTGTCGGGGCTACGTGGTAGCCTCTCACTTCTTACGTTGTTATACTCACAGGTTTGGGTTTACGGTGTTTGTACCAGAACTCTGCACGCATGCCCGGCATCGCCACAGCATTGCATTTTCTCTCTCTATCTTCTATCACTTCATCCATTTTTTCAAAACACCTGCTCAAATGCTCACAGATTCTACGCAAGCTCGCGGGATTTGGGTTTTTCAGCGCGCGAGGAGATTAGCCTCACTCACAAGCCCTGGGTGGAATATCTTGGGTTAATTGAAGGCCAGCTGTGGTCTTTTGCTCTGCTCGACCCTGGTGAGTGCGGGGTGTACTTCAATAAGGAACGGAAGGGTGTATGTATGCTGAAACGATCACTTGTTTCGTTCATGTTGTCCAGCGTACTAGTGTAGCGTGAATTATGGATACATACACATGTACGTGTGCTTGTAGATGGCATACTCACACAATATGATATTGTGGATGAGTGCAAGGTCGACATTGGACCTCTTTAGGTCGTACAGGAGAAGCAACCTATCAGCAATTAATGCAGGGCTTGGTACAAATATAATGGGCAGCTTTGTCGTAAAAAGCAACGCAAGAATGTTGAAAATTATATGATTGAATTGGGTCAGTGTGCATAAGAGTATTGCTGCTGCTGTGGAAATTGTGAGTTGCACTGACTAGGATGCGTGTGCATCAAGGAAAGGCCTAAACCAGCGCTTACACCGCGTAGGAGCCTTTGTTACAAACATTTCTTGTACGGATTATTGTGACTTGAATGGAGGCCATATGTGGCCAGTGCTGTTTGGGCAGCAAGATAATGGACAAATTTATGTGCAAAGGTTGTTTTTGATCGGAAGCAAGGAAACGAAGCGTTGTGTTCTTTTTGGCGGGATTGAGTGTTTGCAAAGCCATGTGTGCTGGCACTCTAAGGTAGCAAAATATATGATGCATTCGTCTGTATAAGGCAATGGCACTCATCTTCTGAAACACCGTACAAAGGCACATGTAAACAGACAGACATGCACACACAATAGTAGCACGGGTGGTTGTACTTTAATCTGCTTGGCTGCTTTGAGAAGTGTCGCGATCTGAAATCGTTTGTGCACTCCACACATGTAAAAACACACATGTCTACAATTCCAATGTTGGAAGAACTCTGTTTCGCTTGGCTACTCTTTTGCTTGCAGTTTGTTGTGCATCTTCTCACACGCATCTTGTTATACTTTATAGCGGAGGAATTATCTACTGTTACTCACTATAGCGGAGGACTTATCTACTGTTACTCACACAGATGGAAGCACTTTGGTCCGCCTGGCTGCTCCTAGTAGTGCCACGGCTTGGAAGTGGGTGTGTGTGCTACAAGCTGCTGGCTGCAGGCCGACGTCGGCAACAGCTGCCCAGGTAAGCAAATGACGTTGCTCACACATACAACAGTGTCAAAGACCCGTGGACCCTTGTTATGATCAAATGCTTGCAGCAGGCTGACGTGGCAACAGCTGCCCCGTTAGGCTACTGCCATCTCTCACACATGAAACAGTGTCGCAGACCTGTGAACCCTTACTATGGTAAGATGCTGGCCGCAGGAGCAATGGGTGTTCAAAAAGTTATTGCATATCTCACAGAGGCGTTGGAATGGGCCTGCAGAGCTCAAAAGTTGTCGCAGAGCTCAAAGTTGGTGCAGAGCTCAAGGCAGGTTTTATGCAGAGCTCAAGGCAGGTTTTATGCAGTGCTCAAGGCAGGTTTTATGCAGAGCTCAAGGCAGGTTTTATGCAGAGCTCAAGGCAGGTTTTATGCATATCTCAAGGCAGGTTTTATGCAGAGCTCAAGGCAGGTTTTATGCAGTGCTCAAAGCAGATTTGCAGGGGTATGCGCTGGAAATGGCTTCAGGCTTTCACAGCAGCAACGGCTGCTTGAGAAGTAGCTTTGCTTTCCTCGTTAAGGAGACAGGTGCGTTGCGTAGATGCTGTGAATATTAGAAGGGTGCTGGATGCCAGGGGCGTCAGGCCTGTGAAAAATAGCAGTGAAGAGGCAGCATTGTAAGTCCACCCGTGACTTGATCTGCCGACCCCTAACCATATTTTCACCCTGGACATCGTTAACCCTTATCCACCCTGAGCATCGTTAATACTTGTCCACCCTGGGCATGGTTAACCCTTACTATGCTTATCCACCCTGGGCATCGTCAGCCCTTATCCACCCTGGGCATCGTCAGCCCTTACTATACTTATCCACCCTGGGCATCGTCAGCCCTTATCCACCCTGGGCATCGTCAGCCCTTACTATACTTATGATTCACCCTGGGCATCGTCAGCCCTCACTATACTTATCCTCCCTGGGCATCGTCAGCCCTTACTAACCTTATCCTCCCTGGGCATCGTCAGCCCTTACTAACCTTATCCTCCCTGGGCATCGTTAACCCTCGACCATTTTTCCTTCCCTGACTTTGCTTGCTCTGTTTACCTTCCTCTTAGTCTTGCTTGCCTGTTCTTGACATCTTTTTGTCTGCCCACCTCGTGTCTCTCAAACAACACAGGCAGGGTTGGCCAGAACCGTATATATACGCCGTATATGGCCGTATATTTGGTGATTTCCCTGCCAAAAAAGCCGTATATAAACCGTATATATATGGTTCTGGCCAACCCTAAACACAGGCTGTGAGTCTGAGCTCCGCTTTTGGTGGCGACCCGAGGCCTGAGCAGGCGCATTGCAGCAGCTCAGCAGCAGCGTCAGTGCCTTCGGCAGCATCCCCTGCAGCAAAGAAGACAGCAGCACCAGTGTGGGAGCAGCAGAGGGACAATATAAGGGGGGGGATAGGTGGAGAGGGGGAAGGGCATCCAGGTAAGGCACCTACTTTTGCGTGTAATGAAGGTTTTTGTGCACGTGACATGGTTTTCTTGCACGTGACATGGTTTTCTTGCGTGATAAAGGAGTTGAATGGCTTGATCATGTGATCAGTAATGTCTGTATGCATTCACGCATGCGCAACAGACCCTTCTTAAGTTATTTCCACGGTAATTACACACAAAAAGACCAGCACACACAAACACACACACACAGACGCAAGAGGCCCTTCCCCAGTCACTCGCAAGAGCTCACAAATGACCGCCAGCAGCCCGGTGCACACGATGCTCAGACCGTCCTACCTTTCCTCAGAACGCATGTGGCATGAAAAGCACACCGGGCTAGTGAATTTGATGGTGAGCAGAAAGGTGTTTGCCTTTTGTCATCACCGTTTGATGTTGGTGTTTGAGATGATGGTTGTGATTGTGCCGCTATTAGTATGGAGCGCTGGTGGCAAAAAAAATTAAGTGAGCAGTACAGAAGCAGGGACAACTATTTGCATGCCTTTTCATAGATATGTTGAAACCTGCTGTTACTCTTTGCACATTAATGTGTTTATCTGCGGTCATTTCTTTCCATCGTGTTCTTCCGCATCCTCTCCTTTGTTGAAGATCTCCTTTATTTCCACCACTTGCAGGCAGTCATTCTTGTCGCAACAAACTTCCGGTGAGCATTGGAATCTCCCTGAGGATAAAGTGATTCAAACGCATCCCCTCTTTTTTACTCCAGCTTAAGACAGGTGCTCAGCGTTTTTACAGCATGCATTTTTTCAGCTCTTACATACACAATCTGTGAAGACGTAGCTTTTTTGAAATGAGGTGCAAATCCTTACTGGACTTGAGTTGCAAACTTTATAATTGTGCTTGCACTAATCAAAGAGCTGATGATCACAAATATTCGCTTATTACTACTTAGTAATGATTACTTGATCGTGCAATACAGGCAGAGAATATTCATGCATCCACCTACAAATTTTTCCAGCCATAGTTCTGTGTGCATTTCACAGCGCGCTCATTGCTTCTTTTCATACCTCTCTCACCTCCTCCACAGGCTTGCTCTTGAAAATGGTTTTAAGTATGGGCTGCGCATTCAAACACCTCTGCGCTTCCTGAACAGCCTTACCATCGGCAATCCAAATGTGAGTGTGCCATGAGCTTGCATATCATTGGCAAACTACCAGGGCATCAATTTCACTGCAGCTTTAAGATGCGTCATTGGACTTCCAAGTGTGGGTGCGTGTCAAGATTTGCTTTTTATAGGTCCAACACTCTGGTCCGTACAATGTACTACCTATAACCTGTAGCATTCCAATGTATTACCATATATAATACCATGTACTACCATATATTTTACCATGTATTACCATATTACCATATGTATTACCATGTATTACCATATATATTACAATGTATCACCTATGACCTGTAGCATTCCAATTGCATAGGCTGCAAGAGGAACTATTGCTGAACTCTTGTATTCGACTTTCATGCCACAGTAACTGATGCATAGGAATCCCCCTCCTCTTTTTGTAGCTTGCTGTTTCCACGTGCTGCCTTATGCACTTCCAAAGGACTCAGTGGAAGTGCTGCTGCTGTGGAAGTGCTCCACTATGCACTTCCAAATGATTCAAGCTCCTTCTGCATTCATAGCCCTCCTTTCTGTAACAGCCATTTACAACGTTGTCTATACCAACTTGTATTTCCACTGCATGCATGCACCCTCCCTCACTCACAATGCACTGCCTATCTCCCCCTTTCACTGTGATCTACTGTTCAAATACTTTTCTACAGCAGCCTCGTGATCTACCATTTAAATACTTTTCTACAGCAGCCTCGTGATCTACCATTCAAATACTTTTCTACAGCACCCTCGTGATCTACTGTTCAAATAATTTCCTACAGAAGCCACGTGATCTGCCATTCAAATACTTTCCTACAGCAGCCTTGTGATGCAGACCCTTATTGGGAGGGGCCCCTGCGCCCCTCCAGTATGATTCTTTCTGCCACCAACTGCTTTCCTGCACTTTGTGTGTCACTGTACGCACTTTGTGTGTCACTGTGTGCACTTTGTGTGTCACTATGTGCACTTTGTGTGTCACTGTGTGCACTTTGTGTGTCACTATGTGCACTTTGTCACTTTATGCACTTTGTTTGTCACTTTATGCACTTTGTGTGTCACTGTGTGCACTTTGTGTGTCACTGTGTGCACTTTGTGTGTCACTGTATGCACTTTGTGTGTCACTGTGTGCACTTTGTGTGTCACTGTATGCCACCAACTGCTTTCCTGCACCTTGTGTGTCACCTCAACTCATTTTGTTGCAACTCTTTGTGCCACGCATTTCTTTGCAGATCCCTCTTGCCCTGTGCTACCCCGGCATGGCTCTTATAGCCTTCATAGCTTTGTTTGTTGAGCAGTGTGGGGTCTGGTGCTTGCAATCTGAGAAGAAGGTATATGCGTGTGTGCGTGCTTGTGTGTGTTTGTGTGTATGTGTGAGGTACCTTTGCAGGGAACTTGATTAAAGAGCATGATAGGTACAGGCTTATTTTCAAGTTAGCATTGTTGGGTGCATCAAGCCGGAGATTTACGAGGTCTTAAAAAACGGTCTGGTGCTGATCGTCTGAAAAGAGGTGTGGTGTTTTGAAATGACGGCAGGGATAGAGTAAGAGCAGGGTCAGAGTTACAGCCAACATCTGACTGCTCGTTCCACCCTGCGGTGTGATTCACTTCAAGAGTGTGTTATGCCGCTTATGATTTGTTCTCTGTCATTGTATTGCTTACTCATTTCCTCCACGCGCGTGAGAGCAACGGTGCTGCACAAGCACGGGTGATAGAACTAGAAAATATGCGAGCGCATGAATGTGTTTGGTATGCACTGGCATGTGGAAACGCTCATTGTTTTATCCAATTCCCTGTCCAATTCTATGTCAAATTCCAAGTGCCTGTACCGCATTGCTCGCAGCTCCAATTGGCCATATCAAAGAAGCTAGAGGGGGACGACGCACATAAGGGGGGAAACGGACATGTAATGATGGCCCAGTTGGCACGAAAGGTAAGCAAGGTCTCAGATTGATGGTCAAGGGCTGTTGCTTGTTCAATGTTTTTTGCAGGATTGGCTCAGGGAGTGGAGGCTGCTGTGTGCGCAATAAGGCCAAGGATTGCGAGAGCTTAATTTCTCCGTGCACATCGCATCGTCTTCCATTTTTCGTATCAATTTAATTCTTTTACACTCTCTTTTATGCCCAGGTTGCAACCTGTGAGCGTGTGATTGTTGTTGCAGCCATGTGCCTTGATAGTGCATACACACGCACACACACAATCATGCTCACACACATGCACACACAATCATGCACACAGACACACAACACCCATATTTAAAACACAGTACCTGTGCTTATTAAGTGTATCACTTCTGTTGTATCTCCATGTTTCCTTTCATGCACAGGTTTCGTTTTGTGAGTGGGCGATGTTCCTTGTCAACCTAGTTAACACGAGTGCTGCTGTGGGCGTGCCTTGGGCTGTGATTCACGTGACCCTGGTATGTGTCTGACAATCCAATTTAAAAGCTAGGTTTGTGTGACCAGATCTTTGCCAACCTAGCAAACACACGAGTGCCGCTGTGGGCGTTCCTTGGGCGGTGATTCATGTGACCCTGGTATGTAATTGACAATTTAGTTCAAAAGCTAGGTTTGTGTGACCAGATCTTTGCCAACCTAGCAAACACACGAGTGCCGCTGTGGGCGTTCCTTGGGCTGTGATTCACGTGACCCTGGTATGTGTCTGACTTACCTATTCAAGCAATTAGTAGGTCCGTGTTTTTAATCCATGCCGTTTGGCAATTTTCTTAATAACAATGGCTGCAGGTCGCCATGTGGTTCTGGATACTTTATCAGGTCGTTGGTGCTCAGAAATGATAATTAATCAATTCCCACAGTATGAATTAATCTCTGACATTGTCTCTATAAATAGGTCAGGAAAGGATTTGGCATTTGGCATTGGAAATTGAATGCTGACAAAAGGGAAGCGGGGCTGGTTTTTTTCCAACGAGCAAAGCAGTGTTCCACTGTGATATATTTATAGGGTTGGCCAGAACCATATACATACACGGTATTTTATGCAGGAATTTCATTGAATATACGGTCACGTACAGTGTATATATACGGTAATGGCCAACCTTTGATACACAATATAAACCGTGCTCACTGTAGAGGGAGCAGTAGCAGGGCTAAGGAAATAAAAAAGGTGGATAAACTCTAGAGGAGCACAGCTGCAAAGCAAGAGAGACACAAGAGATATCACTTTGCTTCATCCCCATATAAATTAATTTAACTAGCTAACTTAACTAGCTACAGAACTAACATACTGGAGTTCAAACATTACACACTGAACTCAGCAGAGTACTGTAGCTCGTGCAGCAGGCATCCAGTGAGCATTTATAGGTATACACGGAGTACATACGGTGTTTTTAGCATGAAAATTCCATACATACGGTCATATACGGTGCAAATATACGGTTCTGGCCAACCCTAGTCATGTGTGGTCATTGTGGCTGACCTTGCTTCATGAACTCAGCAGGGTACTGTAGCTCGTGCAGCAGGCATCAGTGAGCACTTCCTCCCTCTCTCTTGCACCGCCATGTGTCATGTGTAGGGTTGGCCCGAACCATACATTTATAGGTATATACGGAGTACATACGGTGTTTTTAGCACGAAATTTACCATACATGCTGTCATATACGTTGCAAATATACGGTTCTGGCCAACCCTAGTCATGTGTGGTCATTGTGGCTGACCTTGCTTCAGGCGGAACCTTGGTCCAGTGGGGTGCTTATCATGCTTGCCATCATTCTGTGGATGAAGCTGGTGTCTTACCACCACTGCTGTGCGGACCTGAGGGCTGCAAGGCGGACGGGAGAGGTGCGCAGCAGTGATTTTGAAACGTGATGCTGCCTCGTCTTGCTGTGGTTTGTCCTCTGTGTGTGCGGATTTGAGAGCAGCAAGAAGAATGGGTGTGGTGCGTAGCAGTAATTTTTGGTACGTGATGCTGCCTCATCTTGCTTTGGTTTGTCCTCTGTGTGTGCGGATTTGAGAGCAGCAAGAAGAATGGGTGTGGTGCGTAGCAGTAATTTTTGGTACGTGATGCTGCCTCATCTTGCTGTGGTTGGTCTTCTGTGTGTGCGGATTTGAG
>Ga0307945_1001783_pt1 | contig 17132 bp, 15 predicted proteins | sample OrgLakmetagen228_FD_201818 | JGI IMG/M metagenome (GOLD analysis project Ga0307945, IMG submission 201818) | Saline water microbial communities from Organic Lake, Antarctica - #228 | ecosystem: Environmental > Aquatic > Non-marine Saline and Alkaline > Saline | place: Antarctica: Organic Lake...
TGCAGGTGCGTGTGGGTGTTGTACCTTGAAGGTGCGTGTGGGTGTTGTACCTGGTAGGTGCGTGTGGGTGCTGTACCTTGCAGGTTCGTGTGGGTGTTGTACCTTGCAGGTGCGTGTGGGTGTTGTACCTTGCAGGTGCGTGTGGGTGTTGTTCCTTGCAGGTGCGTGTGGGTGCTGTACCTTGCAGGTGCGTGTGGGTGTTGCACCTTGCAGGTGCGTGTGGGTGTTGTACCTTGCAGGTGCGTGTGGGTGTTGCACCTTGCAGGTGCGTGTGGGTGTTGTTCCTTGCAGGTGTGTGTGGGTGTTGTTCCTTGCAGGTTCGTGTGGGTGTTGTTCCTTGCAGGTTCGTGTGGGTGGTGTACCTTGCAGGTGCGTGTGTTGGTGAGGGTATGGGTGCGAGTGTACTTGCAGCTGGCAGGTGTGGGTGCAGGTGTGGCTGTGCAATTGGATGTTGGTGTAGGTGTGAATGTGCGTGGTAGTGTGTGTGTGTGCGTGTGCGTGTGCGTGTGCGTGTGCGTGTGTGTGTGCGTGTGCGTGTGTGTGTGTGTGTGTGTGTGTGTGTGTGTGTGTGCGTGCGTGCAAAAGCATGTGTGCCTCATGAAGTTTGCATGAGTGTGTGAGTATGTGTGTAAGTTTACGTATGTACATATGGTGTACGTATGGTGCATGGGTACGCAAAGAAGTGTGAATGTGTACAGTTTCCCTTAATGGTGTTTACACGTAGACATATGGTGCATACATGAGTTTGAGTATGGGTACGTGTAGATGTGTGAACGTGTGCAGTTGCCCTCAATGGTATTTGTGAATTTGTGCATTTGAGTAAGAGGGCGCCCAAAATACTTGAAAACGATACCAGAAGTCCACGAGCGCGCACAATCGCATACACATACGGGACAACTGTACCCAACTAGGCTCTTCCTTATTTGTACAAAAAAACATGCACACGACAATATTACCCGACAAGTAAACACGCACAATTCTTCATTCTCACAAAAGTGCATGCACGCAACAAAAGCACACAACAATTGAACACACACACTTCCTGATCTGCACAAAACAAGAGCACACAATATTAGAAGGCACGCAGCAAAAGAACACAAACGCAACAAAAGCACACACACACACACACACACACACACAAGCAGAGACACACACCTCCTGATCTGCACAACAGTACACACACGTGACAAAAGTGCACAACAATTGAACGCACACAAGCAAAGACACGCCCTTCCTCATTTGCATGCAGTCCTGGTGTACCATGCGTTTGTGCATTCACCCTTTTGGGAGCGGGTAGGAGCCCACAACATGGTAGGTCTTTCAGCCGGGAGAAACGGATGCTAGCTTGTGAAGCTTACCTCATCCTCTGCATGCAACTGAGCCACGCTCCTAGCTTGTTGAACTCACCTCATCCTCTGTGCACGAAACTGAGCTACGCGCTCCTAGCTTGTTGAGCTTACCTCATCCTCTGTGCGGGAAACTGACCTGTGCTCCTAGCTTGTTGATGCTCCTAGCTTATTAAGCCTCATCCTCTGTGAAAAAGCAACTGAGCTACACTCCTAGCTTGGTAAGCTTGCCTCATCCTCTGTGCATGCAACTGAGTTGCGCTCCTAGCTTCCTTCTTCCAACCAGAACTGCTTTACACAACCCTGCACATTCGTCACTCTGTGCACACTGAGCGTCCGCACACGCAGGCAGTGACTCACACGATTGTCCAGTAACTCACAAAGATCTGTGTGCACACTGAGCGTCCACACACGCAGGCAGTGACTCACACGATTATCAGTAACTCACAAAGATCTGTGTGCACACTGAGCGTCCACACACGTAGGCAGTGACTCACACGATTGTTCAGTAACTCACGAAGATCTGTGTGCACACTGAGCGTCCACACACGCAGGCAGTGACTCACGATTGTTCAGTAACTCACAAAGATCTGTGTGCACACTGAGCATCCACACACGTAGGCAGTGACTCACACGATTATCAGTAACTCACAAAGATTTGTGTGCACACTGAGCGTCCACACACGCAGGCAGTGACTCACACAATTATCAGTCACTCACAAAGATCTGTGTGCACACTGAGCGTCCACACACGCAGACAGTCACTCACACGATTGTTCAGTAACTCACAAAGATATGTGTGCACACTGAGCGTCCACACACGCAGACAGTGACTCACACGATTATTCAGTAACTCACAAAGATCTGTGTGCACACTGAGCGTCCACACACGCAGACAGTGACTCACACGATTATCAGTCACTCACAAAGATCTGTGTGCACACTGAGCGTCCACGCACGCAGACAGTGACTCACACGACTATCAGTAACTTACAGAAGACCGCTGAGAGTGTGAGCTTGCTGAAAGTACACACTGTTTATATTTCAGACTCGCAGCTCCGAGCACCGTAGCTGTGCGGAGAAAAGCATATGTTTGTTAGTCACTGTGTGTCTCTTTTTACTTTCTAGTGTGTGCATATGTTGTAATGAGTTTTCTTAGTATTTGCATTTGTGTGCCTAACATGCCTCACAATTGCAACCGTGCTGCGTGAGCTTGCAGGCTCCATTTGCAATTGCAGTGTGCACCAAAATATGGGATGTCTTCTGTCCCAATTATTCACTTCCAAACTATAGTGTGACATCCTGCACTCTGTGCTGCGGTTTGCTGCTGTCGTTGGGGGACATACCTGTGTGTTGTGTCTTTAGCCCCGCCTCTCTCACACACACACACACACACACACACAAACACACATCTTCGCAAGCACGGGTGTATGGTTTTGGTGTAGTCCTGCCGCTGCTGCTTTGTGTTGTGAACCTCAATACACACACACACACACACACACACACACACACACGCACACACACACACACACACATCTGCATGAGCGCAGATGTACGGTTTTGGTATAGCCCTACCGATGCTGCTTTGCGGTGTGAACCTCAGTGTGCCAGCCATGGGCAGAGGGCTCCCTTTTGTGGAGGCCTTTCTCGTCTCTGGCTTTCAGGCACGTCACCCCTTTTTTCACTGCCAGTTGACTGAAATCTTTGCACCTATTTCACCACCATCTATGCCTGTGTGCCGTCCGTGAGGTGCTGCCGCGTTAATGCTGGCCATGAGGTGCTGTTGTGTTTGTGCTTTGCTGTTGTGTCTGTGCTTTGCTGTTGTGTCTGTGCTGACTGTGAGGTGCTGCTGCGTCTATGCTGGCCATGAGGTGCTGTTTTTTTAGTTGTGCTGATGAGTGCTGTCTGTGAGGTGCTGCTGCGTTTATGCTGGCCGTGACGTGCTGTTGTTTTTGTGCTTTGCTGGTGTGTTTTGACTTTGAGATGCTGCTGAGATATGCTGTATGCTAGCCATGAGGTGCTGCTGTGTCTGTGTTGTGCTGGTGCATTGATGCTTTGCTGCTGTGCTAGCACTGGCCGTGTGATACGCGCTGTGTCTGTGTTGTGCTGGTGCATTTATGCTTTGCTGCTGTGCTAGCACTGGCCGTGTGTTAGCACTGGCCGTGTGATACGTGCTGTGCTAGCACTGGCCGTGTGTTAGCACTGCCGTGTGATACGTGCTGTGTTAGCACTGGCCGTGTGTTAGCACTGGCCGTGTGATTCGTGTTGTGTTAGCACTGGCCGTGTGATACGTGCTGTGCTAGCACTGGCCGTGTGTTAGCACTGGCCGTGTGATACGCGCTGTGCTAGCACTGGCCGTGTGATACGCGCTGTGTTAGCACTGGCCGTGTGATACGTGCTGTGTTAGCACTGGCCGTGTGATACGTGCTGTGTTCACCTTAGCTTCCACCCCCAGCATTTGACAGTCGCTGTGGAGGCGCTTGCTCTGAAGGTTAATAGTGTTGAAAGGGTTGCATGAAATGGTTGAAATAGTTTTGGTTGCAAAGGACTGGCTTGTTTAGCTGTGAGTTGAGACAGATTTTTGGTTCAGACAGCAATGCTGGTATTGTTATTAGATTTGTCAGTAACCTAATATGGTTAACGCAGGGCTGTGTTTCAGCTGCCAGGTACAAAGGTACCTTTTCGCTCACTGTTTGCTACATATGCCACACATACACACACATACATACGCACAAACAAAAACATAAACACTCTTGCTCACACAAACGCCCGCACACACTTACGCATACGCACATACACACTTACACATAGACGTACACACGCACTCACACTCTCACAGGTTCGGCTGCAGCTGCTGCCTTTCAGGGGCATAGTCGTACAGAACTTTCTGTTTGTGTCCATCACTACATTGGGCTACATACACAGGTGCGTATGCCCTCGTTACTGTGAACTCATTCATGAATAGATGAGACAAATTTGTTCACGCGGTCGATGCTCCAATTTTGGATGCCTTTTCCTTGCTCCGCGCAACGATAGCCCGTCTTTAATGTAAAAACCTTTACTTTTTCTCCTTTTTCTTTTACCTTAAATAAGCCTCACTTGGAGTGCGGCATTCATGCCATTACTGGAACAGCTCATTGAAGGTGGTTTAAAAAAATCTGCAAGTCTTTTCACCAGGCCAATTGCTTTCCAGGTAGGGCTTGCAGCAGTCGCCGTCCAAGCACTTCCACCACCCTAGCATTTCCACATCATATATCATTAGAGCTGCACAGGGCTTGTGTCGATTATCACCCAAATACTTCCTCCTTTCATCATATTGAGAGGTCGGAGATCTTTTGCAACCTTCATCAACAAGTTCCCTCTGTGATGCAAATTAAGTGGCTGCCATTTCTGACCGCATCTTTGAGAACTCAGCCAGCTAGTGTTCCTGACCAGGCACTGCTTATAATTGCATTGTACAGATCTGGTCACAACCCTGTTTCCTTCACCAATACCGGTGTTAGTAAAGCCAACGCTGCTGTAGTATTAATAGCATTGTTTGGGCCGCAAGTTCCCAATCAGGAATATTAATAATAATCCAGAGGCTCTGGTGTGTTCTTTGGCGTGTAACCAAACAAACCGCCACCTCATTCTTCACACATCACAGGTTGCTGTCTACAAGGCCATCACTGGGATGGGGCCTGTGCGTGTGGCTTGCCAATGCGCTGTTGTCCATACCCGCTTGTACACTCCTGTGTCTCGCCAGGAACAGACAGACGAGCACCCTGAGAAGATCACCCTCTACAGGTATCGTAAGCTCGTGGCTTGCTACACAGTGACGCAGCTTGAACGCGCTTCATCTCTGTCCCTCCCTCTCTCTCTCTCTCTCTCTCTCTCTCTCTCTCTCTTTCTCTCTCTCTCTCTCTCTCTCTCTCTCTTTTTCTCTTTTTTTCTCACTCCTCAGCATTCAGCTCATCACAAGCACTAGATCACACGACCACTGTTGACAATATGGTGACAAGCATGAATGCGGATAAGATTGCAGATTACTCACACACAGATCAGATTGCAGATTAATTTCATTGATTCTGCATTGCATGGGTGTCTGTGTGCCTGTTTGCGGGTATGCCCCTGTGAAATGCATGCACTACCCATAAGCAGTGCCACACACCCCTCGTCAACATTCAATTCATAAATTTAAACAGGGCTCATCTGATCTTACATGTACGGTCAGATCCATACATATACGGTGTATATACAGTGTTTTTGGCAGGGAAGTCACCAAATATACGGTCAAATACGGTGCATATATAAGATATACGGTTCTGGCCAACCCTACTTATCTCTCAAGCTGTGTTTGCTCCTCCTGTGGGCCTTTTTCTTTAAAGATGTTGCAGCACTGTATGTATCAGACTGAAACATAAAACATTTGACTGTGCTTCTGCAATATCACACGTTCAACGACATATACGAAGCAAACTCTGCTACATAAGACTTCTTTCACATCCAATCACTGTCTGTGAGCACAGATAATCTGCATTGTCTCCCCCTTGCCTTGCTTGTTGTTCATTGGACAAGTGCCTGCAGTTTCGCTTTTCATACAGCTGCTCCATTTCCACAACCTGTGTCGTTGTTTGTTAGTCATTGGACAAGTGCCTGCAGTGTCTCTTTTCATACAGCTGCTCCATTTCCACTACCTGTGTCTTTGTTTGATAGTCATTGGACAAGTGCCTGCAGTGTCTCTTTTCATACAGCTGCTCCATTTCCACAACCTGTGTCTTTGTTTGTTAATCATTGGACAAGTGCCTGCAGTGTATCTTTTCATACAGCTGCGCAATTTCCACAACCTGTGTCTTTGTTCTTCAGGGGGAGGGGCATGCATGGGGAAAAACGGTGCGCCAATGCCAAAGTGCAACCTGCTCAATTATAGAGCGCTCTTGTGGGCAGAGAGGAGGCTTCTCCAAGGTGTGCCTGTGCATATATTGCGCCATTATGTCATAGAGCGCTGTTGAGAGCAAAGAGGGGACTGCTCTGAAATTTATGATAGTGCTTTTCCATGCAAGTGTGGGTGTGGGTGTAGGTAATGGGAATGGAGAGGGTGGAGGGGAGTGTTCGTGTGTAATGCAAGTGAGTCGTGGTGTGGTGTTTGTGTGGTTTGAGTACGTCTGTATGCTATTATTCATGTGTTTTTTAGGCAGGTGTGTTTGTTTTGGCAGTGTTTGTATATGCAGATGTGTTTGTTTAGGCATATTATTTGTTTAGGCAGGTGCATAGTTTAATATTAGTTTGAGTAAATTTATGGGTAGAGAGACAGCTGACGCGTGATGTGTTAGTTAGATATTTGAATGAATGTCCACCCTGACACACACACATGCATATACATACACACACCCTCACTCAAAGGCACGCACGCACGCACGCACGCACGCACGCACACACACACTCATATGCACGCACACATGCATGCACACACGCACGCACGCGCACACATACACACAAATGCACACATACGCGCACTCGTACACGCACATGCGCACACGTGCACACACACACACACACACTTGCATGTCACAGCTGTGCCAGAAGAGCTCGGGGAAGCAAGCATGGCCTCAGCAGCTGCGTCTGTTGTTATGCTGGGCTTCCTATCTTGCTGCATCAACTACACCATCCTCAGCACAATCCCATGCAGCCCCACCCTGGTGCGTGTGTTGAGCACATATCATAACTACCATAACATGTGTTGTACCTTCGAGCTTTCCTTTTTGGTGAAGTCCCCCTCGTTGGGGTGTGAGCCCCTAGCGTTGTCTACTTCCCACCACGCTTCACACAGGCCTCCGCAGGCTCACCCAGGCCACCCCACAGGCTGAAACTTAACATAGGCTCCTAACCAAACTTTATACCTTGTAATATAAATTCTTGGACCCTGGGGTGCGGTGTGTGAAGATGTCGAGCAACATTCTTTTGTGGGAGGTCCAGACCTCCTCCCCAGGCCCATCCACGGCACCTCCTGGGCTGAGACTCAACATAGGCCTTTAACCAAAACCTTTACCAGGGCAGATAAATTCTGGGACCCTGGGGTGCGATGTGTTAAGTTTTCGAGCAACATTTTATGTTTGGAAGCCCCAGGTAGCTGCCCAGAATTCCTCAGCCAGGCCCCCGGACCACCTCCTGCTGGTGCAGTATCCATCAGCACACTTCCCCGGCTGCGGATTCTGCGTCAGGGGCCCTCGATTGTGTTCCGGCTGCATTTTTCACGGTTTACCATGCAAGCAGAACAAGTTTCGATGGACTATACACTTATTGTTTAGTCTAATGCTCATGATGCGCTGAAGTTTGCTTGGACGGGATTCAGAATGTCGGTCCATGTTGGCTTAAACTGTTCGCGGGGCATGGAGCGCACGGTGCAGGTGCTTGCCGCTCACTTTGTGTTGAAGTTAAGTTCATACGGGGGCCAATTGGGCACCATGCTCGCACCTGCCCTCTTAACAGACAGGGAACAACAGCAACAGCATGTCCTCACACCTGAATCAGCAAAGGATGCTCCAGTACAGCGTCATGCACACTGCAGTGTCTGTGGGGCAGCAAGGCACACACACAGGCGCACACACACGCACACACACACACACACACACATACACACACACATACACACACACACGTTGCACGCGTGATGGGCTTCGCCAATTTTTCAGTGTCGCTAGCGACACTCCCACACTTGTCTGACTCATAAGATGCATTTTTGCATGTTTCTATGGATATGCTGTGACACGCGCTATAAAACTCGGCACCTCCCACGCAGTTTTCTGTCCTCCTTGGTGCGTATGGCTATCACACACGCACAGTGCTTTGTGTGTATGTCTTTTCTATTATCAATGATTAATTAATCCATCATCCTGCCTCATGTTTGAATCTGCTGTGTGCGCTTTCATTTTATTTGTAAAATAACGGTTTCATGGTTTGTTTCTAATTACAGCAAATTCGAATTCGGTGCCACCTCCGATTTTTATCTGAGTTGACAGATTACATTGTATCCTAAATAAGCTGACACCTGCAAAGAAATATGCTGGTCTTAGCATATGTATTCACCTCATCCAGGTAGAAAAGATGATTACTTTCATCCCTATTCACGTAGTCTACCCGAGGGGGCTGACTGAGCCAAAAAAAGGGTGTTTTTAAAATGTGGATTGAGCATGGGCGCCATGACTGGCAAGCTCCAAAATTTACATATTGTGAAATGTGAATCCTTGCTCTGTCCATAGATGTGAAATTTGGAGCTTGCCAATTTTGGCGCGTGTGCTTAATTTGCTGTGGCGTGCAAGCCATTCTTTACCACAAATTGTTCATACCAACTCACCCACTGCACCAATCTGGAATATTTTTAATGGTGTAGTATTCTTATTGGAAAAGAATATCATTGCAACAAATATGAACTAAAACGGCTGAGTGGTTGGTGTTTTAAGAGGATTTGAGCCATGTTCCCATGGAAATCACCACATTAGGGCATAAATGCACCATGTGTGCTTAATCCAGTCTATCTCAGCACGCAAAGCGACCCACATAAAACTGGGCACACGCTCGAGTAGCTCTCAATGCCAGCTACACTTCGGTACTAAAATGGTGTCGATTGGATGAAGTGGCTGTGAGTGGCTGCCTTCTGAATGCGAAAATGCACATTTTCAGGCATTTTCTCCGTTAGCCCCCTCTGGTAGTCTACCTTTGCAAATTGAGGCATTCCATTTATTTTGGAAAACTTCAACCTAATTGAAATGGTCCTTAATTACCGTGCAAGCAAGGGCGCTAGCAGGGCACCAGAAAAGCTTTGCTAAAAGTCAGATCCAAACTTTCAACACTAGCTGCGTTTAAGAGCACTTCTTATTCCTACATAACAGAACTACTCAGGGATTAAAATGTCTACAATCTTCAACACACGTGTTTAAGAACCAGGAGATGCTCTTTGCCGATCTTCTCACACCTTTGCCTGCAAAACGCTGCAGGAAATGCTGTTCATCCTAATGGGCATGTATTGGAGTAGCTCTGACACACTGCATCAGAAGAACATAGCAGCTGCTCAGTCTCGTGCGTACAGGTAATTCTTGGAATGCTGTATTTTGAGTGTGCCAGAATTGCTCAGTCTCGTGCGTACAGGTAATTTTTGGAATTCTGTAATTTGAGTGTGCCGAAATTGCTCAGTCTCGTGCTTACAGGTGATTCTTGGAATGCTGTAATTTGAGTGTGCCAGAGTTGCTCAGTCTTTGCTTACAGGTAATTCTTGGAATGCTGTACTTTGAGTATGCCAGTATTGCTCAGTCTCGTGTCTACAGGTAATTCTTGGAATGCTGTAGTTCGAGTGTGCCAGAATTGCTCAGTCTTGTGTTTTCAGGTAATTCTTGGAATGCTGTACTTTGAGTGTGCCAGAATTGCTCAGTCTCGTGCGTACAGGTAATTCTTGGAATGCTGTACTTTGAGTGTGCCAGAATTGCTCAGTCTCGTGCGTACAGGTAATTCTTGGAATGCTGTACTTTGAGTGTGCCAGAATTTCTCAGTCTCGTGCGCACAGGTAATTCTTGGAATGCTGTACTTTGAATGTGCCAGAATTGCTCAGTCTCGTGCGTACAGGTAATCTTGGAATGCTGTACTTTGAGTGTGCCAGAATTGCTCAGTCTCGTGCGTACAGGTAATTTTTGGAATGCTGTACTTTGAGTGTGCCAGAATTGCTCAGTCTCGTGCGTACAGGTAATTCTTGGAATGCTGTACTTTGAGTGTGCCAGAATTGCTCAGTCTCGTGCGTACAGGTAATTCTTGGAATGCTGTACTTTGAGTGTGCCAGAATTGCTCAGTCTCGTGCGTACAGGTAATTCTTGGAATGCTGTAATTTGAGTGTGCCAGAGTTATAGACGATCTTGGGATAAGTATGTTTACGTGTACATAGATGACCCTTGCAGTGTTTGTAAACCATAGATAGTCTAGAGCTGAGTGTGTGTAAGCAATAGAAAATCTTGATATGAGTGTGTGTAAGGCGTACAGCTGTATGTGTGCGCGCGTACACCATACAGCTAAATGTGTGTACGCCATAGAGCTAAATGTGTGCACGCCAAAGAGCTCAGTGTGTGTGCGCCATATATATAAGTGTGTGTTTACGCCATAGAGCCTTGTGTGTGTGTGTGTGTGTGTGTGTGTGTGTGTGCGCGCGTCATAGAGCTAAGTGTGTGTGCGCCATGGTGCTAGGTGTGTGTTTACACCATATAGTTGAGTGTGTGTGTGCATACGCCAAAGAGCTAAGTGTCTGTGTATGCCGTAAAGCTACCAGATTATGAGATTGGGGAGTGAGGCTCAGTACGTGCAAGGAAAGTGACAAAGAAACAGAGATTGAACAGGCAGAATCAGTGACAGACAAACGGAGGTTGCAATTGCAAAGAAGCATATATTGCACGTGCAGATCTCATGACAAAGAAACAGAGATTGCTCAGGCAGGAATAGTGACAGACAAACAGAGGTTGCAAATGCAAAGAAACAGATTTTGCACGTGCAAAATTTGTGTCAAAGATACAGATTTTGCACAGGCAGGATTAGTGTCAGACAAACAGTAAAAGTGAAAGTCTACACTGGAATTCACCAGCGTGCATTAAGGAAAGGCTCTCAACTAGTGCTAGCACTAGCCAGAGCCCCACCAAAAGACAAAAAAGAGAAACAACAGAGACTAATGAGGATCCGGCGGGTTGTCAGCCATGCGATCCGGCCTGCGCCCAGCCCTCCTGAAGCCAGCCGCTCTACTAGTACCCCCCCTTCCAGATCCCCCATTATCACTGTTGCTGTTGTTAAAGTGTATTATATGTCTTGTTTTTGTGATCTTGTTTAAGCTTTTTATTGCATGGCAGTGTAGTTTAGTAGCTAGTTGGTGCACTTTGTGCGTGGGGATGCCCAAGTTTAGTAGAGGAGTTATGGTACTGATTATAGATTGTGCACCCGACTCCAAGAAGTATGACATGAAGAGTGACTTTGTTATTTCTTCGAGAGATGGCTCGGAGGCTCCTTGTTTGTAGACGCTGGATAAGAGGTTGATGTTGGATGTGCGCTATTTCTAATGTCTGTTGCGGGTTTATGTCTGAGCAGAATTTGAATTCTACAAGATGTACGTCTTTGTCCCTCGTGGGAATCTGTTTGGGATCTAAGTGCCTGCCTCTTCCCTCAATGGGCATAACTAACACGCCATCTGGACGACTTTGATGTCTAGTTGGAAGGTTTTGTTGTGTTGGGAAAACTCAGTCAGGGATGTTTCTTTCAATGTCATCGGGTGGTTCAATGTTAAGGTCAGATAACTTTCACTGTTACAAGCATCCATTGTAAAAATTGCTGAGCCCAGCTTGCCTTTACTGATCTCTTCACAGCAAAGGCTAACTGCGTGGTGGTGTCAGTTTATATGCATTCTTTTCAGAGTTTGGTTGTTGCACCTAAGGAGTATGTGTGGAGCGCAAAGGGCAGGTGGCAGGACCTGTCATATGGCTAAATCTTTTGGTGTGTTTGACTGTGTGTATTGTAATATCCTGTACTTAAGGACTTGTTCCTGTTCCTTAAAAGTCACATTTGGCATGGACTAAAACTTGTTACTGAATTGGGCATGCGCAAGGGGCTTTGCAGTAGCTTGCCTTGTGCGAGATTCGGGCTGTGCTGCACTCTGAGGCGTATCATGCAATTTTTGCCAGAGCTTGTAAAGCAGTGTATCTGTGTTAGTGTTGGCTTCACCAAGGTAATGGTGGGCGAGCATGTGATGTTTTAGTTTGTCTTGCAGGTTAGTCAAAACCCGTAGTTCTTCTGCATGGGAGCCAACTTTGTTTGGAACGCTTAGCCAGAACAGGTCGTAGAAGGGGTCAGTAGCTGGCGGGAGGGAAACGTCAGAAATTTGATTGATCGCTGCTTTGTGTGCTAGGTGGTCTGCACCCTCATTGCAAGTAATACCAGAGTGAGATTTCACTTTGTAGAAAGTGATAGTAGAAGGTGAGAATTGGATCAAAGTTACGATGTTCTTGAGTAATTCCCTGTGCAAGTGGTGGAGTACAGCCATTGGGTTTGATAGCTGTTTTCTAATCTAAAAGAGGGATGAGGCACTGTCTGTTGCAATTTCAGTGTGGCCTTTTTGTACCGCTACTAGCACAGCTGCAAGTTGCAGACAAACAGAGTTGCAAATGCAACGTGACAGATTTTTGCATGTGCAAAACATGTGTCAATGAAACAGATTTTGTGAGGGCTGTGCAATATCAGCTACTCCTGGTATCCATGAAGTAATACAGGGTCGTTAGACCTGCATGCTCATGCTCAATCTTTTATATTCTTTCGGGGACATCTGGCCTGCATGCTCGTAATGAAAAAGGGTGGAAATGCTATTCCTGGCATTGAAAGGTTATCCCTTTGATACTGTGGGGAGCAGCTTCATTGCTTGTGTGGAACACCTCCTGAACTCTATACGCTGCAGCTCTTGCACTTAAAGTTGGAGTGATCAGGCACACATACACTTACGATATGCATTCACAGAGCCCATCTAGCGTACACACACATAAAATCATAAAATGCATACGTGCACACGTGCACACGTGCACACACAAAAATACGGACATAGATAACGGACATGGATAACAGACAACAACGGAGACACACACAACAACACACACACACACACACGCACACACACACACACACATATGTTTGGAATGCAGCACCGTGCGCGACCTTCTACACGTCATGCTGCCTCCCAAGATTGCAAGGTAAAAGTCTATGTATATATAGGTATATACAGACCAACCTTTGTGTTCTGCCACTGCCTAACGACTGCATTACAATCTGAAATATAGGACCAAGTAAAGGCCGTGATTTGATGCGTGTTATAACAAAAAGTAGCAATTCTTGCTTTTCAGTCCTATCAGTGGTAAGTGACTCTTTTGTCACTCACTTGTTGGTTTTCTGTGTATGACATCCTGAATTAGTTTGACACACAAATGTGCATGCACACACATGCCTGTGCAGCGCGCGCGCACACACACACACATTCACAAACACACACACACACACACACACACACACACACACACACACACACACACACACACACACACACGCAAACACACACACACACACGCGTACACACACACGCGTACACACACACACGTACACACACAAACATACGCACACACACGCACACACACGTACACGTGCACGCACTTGGACAGTCAAATGGAGGCCAAGGGAACCAGCAAAAACGCCCAAGATGCCTCAGATACAGCTCTCTGCATGCAACAGTCTGACAGCGGCAAAAGCAGAGTGAGCAGCTTGCGGAGCTTGCTTGCTCGCTTTACGTCGTTACTGCCTTGGTACCGAAATCATGCGACAGGTGTGTACCAGAGCGTGGCGTGCGCTGATTGGGTAGCATTGCTGCAAGATCGGTGTGTAGCAGAGCGTGGTGTGCGCTGGATTGGGTTGCATTGTGTGCGCTGGATTGGGTTGCATTGCGTGCGCTGGATTAAATTGCATTGCTACAAGATCGGTGTGTGTGTAGCAGATGGTGGTATGCGCTCGATTAATTTGCATTGCCATGAGACTGTTGTGTAGGCCAAGCGTGACGTGCGCTGGAATGGGTTGCATTGCTACAAGATCGGTGTGTAGCAGACGTGGTGTGCGCTGGATTGGGTTGCATTGTGTGCGCTGGATTGAGTTGTATTGTGTGCGCTGGATTGAATTGCATTGCTACGAGATCGGTGTGTAGCAGAGCGTGGTGTGTGCTGGAATGATTTGCATTGTGTGCGCTGGATTGAATTGCATTGCTACGAGATCGGTGTGTAGCAGAGCGTGGTGTGCGTTGGATTGAGTTGCATTGTGTGCACTGGATTGAATTGCATTGCTACGAGATCGGTGTGTAGCAGATGCTGGTGTGCGCTGGATTGGGTTGCATTGCCATGAGACTGTTGTGTAGGCCAAGCGTGATGTGCGCTGGAATGGGTTGCATTGCTACGAGATTGGTGTGTGTTGAGCAGATGGTGGTGTGCGCTGCTACGAGATTGGTGTGTGTTTAGCAGATGGTGGTGTGCGCTCGAATGATTTGCATTGCCATGAAACTGTTGTGTAGGCCAAGCGTGACGTGCGCTGGAATGGGTTGCATTGCTACGGGATTGGTGTGTGTTTAGCAGATGGTGGTGTGCGCTCGAATGATTTGCATTGCCATGAGACTGTGTAGGCCAAGCGTGACGTGCGCTGGAATGGGTTGCATTGCTACGAGATCGGTGTGTAGCAGACGTGGTGTGCGCTGGATTGGGTTGCATTGCCATGAGACTGTTGTGTAGGCCAAGCGTGACGTGCGCTGGAATGGGTTGCATTGCTACGAGATCGGTGTGTAGCAGAGCGTGGTGTGCGCTGGAATGGGTTGCATTGCTTTGTGGGAAGGCTCCGCATTTTCTTTGTGCAGAGGCATGTGTTGTGCACGTGGGCATGTGGCAGAAAGTGCTGCGAGCAAAACAAGATGGGTGTGTGAATTGGTGTGTAAAGAATACAAGAGATAGCTGAGGGTTACACCCTGCAGTCCACGTGCCGTGGCTACTCATTTGTGAGGCACGAGCAATGAACAGACGTAGCAGGTGTGTGTTGTTATGGTTTGAAGAGTACAAGAAAATAGCTGGGGGTTACACCCTGCAGTCCACATGCCGTGGCTACTCATTTGTGAGACACGAGCAATGAACAGACGTAACAGGTGTGTGTTTTTATGGTTTTAAAAGTACAAGGAAACGGCTGAGAACAACACCCTGCAGTGCACATGCCGTGGCTACTCATTTGTGAGGCACGAGCAATGAACAGACGTAACAGGTGTGTGTGTGTGTCTGTCTGTGTGTGTTTTTATGGTTTTAAAAGTACAAGGAAACGGCTGAGAACAACACCCTGCAGTCCACATGCCGCGCCTACTCATTTGTGAGACACGAGCTACAGACGTAACAGGTGTGTGTGTCTGTCTGTGTGTTTTAATGGTTTGAAAAGTACAAGGAAACGGCTGAAAATTACACCCTGCAGTGCACATGCCGTGCCTACTCATTTGTGAAACAAGAGTCATTTGTGAAACACGAGTCATTTGTGAAACAAGAGTCATTTGTGAAACAAGAGTCATTTGTGAAACAAGAGTCATTTGTGAAACACAAGCAATACATAGGTGAGATATGCTTTGGGACGGGCTTGCGCGCTAGTTAGGGTAATGCTTATGAATGGTGCTCACTCACCTAGCCAAGGATAAGGCTGAATAAGGCAGACGTAGAGTGTACTTCCACAGCTGTGGACCATTTCCTGACGTAAGCGTGTGTGCGTTTGCGGGGGCGTTGGGCAAAAGATAAGCAAGAGTAGGAGTGGATGAGGGTCAATGGGTCAAAATTCAGTAAGGACCTCGACGTGGAAGAAGAAAAATCTAGGTTGTAAGCATCAACTGCCCATTAACTGGCAAAGGATATTTATAGCTTCACACTACTAGGATGGTAGGGGCAAAGGACACTTAAAACATATAGGTATCTAGATTTGGCCAGAACAGTCTGAATTCACGGCAAGTAAACGTATATATATATATCCATCATATTACATGGTTACGATGTATCCATCGTATATCCATCGTATATGGTTATCGTATTCCGTTTGTCCACAATCAGTTCAGATAAAAATAAACATTTGGCCCAGAAACCAATTCTTAAAATAGTTCCCAGAGCCCTCTCCGAACTGCAATTTAAATTGTGATTATACATTTGTATTTGTATTTTTTGGGCACTCAGGGGTACAAAACACACCGGCGAGGTGCCCCTTACAAAATTTAAAAGTATTCCTATAATCTTTCTCCGAACTGAAAACGATTTACTTGAATTTTTTAATTTGGTCTCATGAATTGATCGTGGACAAATGGCATATGTATGGTTCTGGCCAATCCTATATACTATATATATCACAACTAAGAGGGTGCAGGAGGTAAAAATGGTGTGGGGGGTTTTGTGCCCACTTGTGCACAGGATGTGAGTACAGGATTGTTAATGCTGTGAGTGGAGCTCACTTATTCACCAAAGCGGCAGCCTGTAGCGTGCCCTGTGCCCTAGATTAACTTTCAGATTTAGAAAAAGGAGCCACTTTGGTGCCGGCACCGTAAAACTCCTCCAGATCAAGGGACAGACATTACAGTCGTTGTGTTTTGCTCAACCTCACGCCTAGTGTCGTTGTGTTTAGCTCAACCTCACGCCATTGTCGTTGTGTTTTGCTCAACCTCACGCCTAGTGTCATTGTGTTTTGCTCAACCTCTTACCTAGTGTCGTTGTGTGTTGCTCAACCTCACGCCTAGTGTCGTTGTGTTTTGCTCAACCTCACGCCAGTGTCGTTGTGTTTTGCTCAACCTCAGGCCCTAAACATTGAGCCTTGCATCATTGAATTCCACCTTCCATTGGACAGTCACATGCCGTCCTGCTCGTTGCCAAAAAATGAGCTCGGTTCTGAAACTCCCACAGGCCGCCGCTGTTAGTAGTTAGATTGTTAGACCTAGTGAGGCAGAGAGAACAAAAAACAGGAAATGCCACAGTGTGAATGCTGACCTTGTGATGGTTGTGATGACATAGGGCTGACCTTGTAATGGTTGTGCTGACCTTGTAATGGTTGTGATGACCTTGTGAATGCTGACCTTGTTGTAATGGTTGTGATGACCTTGTGAATGCTGACCTTGTAATGGATGTGATGACATAGGGCTGACCTTGTAATGGTTGTGCTGACCTTGTAATGGTTGTGATGACCTTGTGAATGCTGACCTTGTATTGGTTG
>Ga0307945_1001790_pt1 | contig 17121 bp, 15 predicted proteins | sample OrgLakmetagen228_FD_201818 | JGI IMG/M metagenome (GOLD analysis project Ga0307945, IMG submission 201818) | Saline water microbial communities from Organic Lake, Antarctica - #228 | ecosystem: Environmental > Aquatic > Non-marine Saline and Alkaline > Saline | place: Antarctica: Organic Lake...
CACACACACACACACACACACACACACACACACACACACACACACACACACACACACACACACACACACACACACACACACACACACACACACACACGCGCGCGCGCACGCACACACACACGCGCACACACACACACGCACACACACACACACACACACACACACACACACACACACACACACACACACACACACACACACACACACACACACACACGCGCGCGCGCACGCACGCACACACGCGCACACACACACACGCACACACACACACACACACACATACACACACACGCCCAAACACACAAACATACACACATGTACACACATGCACAAGCATGCACACACACACGCACGCACACACGCATACACGCGCGCACACACACACACACACACACACACGCACACACGCGCACACACACAAACTCTCACACACATTCTCTCACACACACACACACTCACACACATACTCACACATACACACACGCCCAAACACACACATACACACATGCACAAGCATGCACACACACAATTATACACACACATACACACACGCACACACACAGGCACACGCACGCACGCATACACTCACGCACACACACAGACACACACACTCACACACACAAACACACACACATACACACACGTGCGCACACACACGCATACACGCACACACGTGCACGTGCACACACACACACACACATACACACACATACACACACATACGCACACAAACACACATACACACACGCAAAGATATACGCACACTTACTCTCGCATGCAAGTAACACGTACAACTTACGTACACACTCGCAGTTGTGCACGTGCCCAGTGGGCCCAGCTGGTCTGCCTCTCAAGTTGTGAACACATGGTGAGTGCATAGGCCGCACATTGATTGCATGCTCCACACGCCAACAAGTCCAACCCTCTTTCCATGCAATTGCAGGGGGCAGCCAAACAAAGGCGCAGGAATCCATGCACTGGTTGCTCCAAATTTCTTACTTTCTGGTGCGTGTCTGCGCTTCCCACAAGGACGCATGTACATTGCGCAAAACAAGTCCGACCAGGCTCAAAAAGTATTAAAGAACCAGGAAGAGAGCCAGCTGGACTCCTTTCTCCACAACTGCTAGGAATCCTAGTTAAAATGTTAGAACATCAAAATGCACGAGCCAAAGTGTGTGCGCTTCCTGTGTCACAACCCTGTGCCTTAATTTGTCCATAAGCATCCTTTTGACACTGCCATATCTTGTTCCCTAGAACACTAGTGTTCTTGTTCTTGTAGACAAACCCCTTATTCATAAACTGCCACTTCTTGCTCTTGTGCTCTGTAGACGCTGACGTGCTGGCAGCCTCACGGCTAGGAGGCAGCATTCAAATACTAGACTCCGTAGCCGGCCACACGCTGTGCACCCTCCCCCCTCAAAAGCTGTCCCGCCCAGCAGCCAGCAGTAGCAGTGGGCAGCTGCCCATGGCACAAGGTTTGGCCCAGGACGGGGAGGTTAAGTGCATGGCTTTTCGCCAGGAGGAGCAGGCGAGCAGCAGGTGTGTGTGTTTGTGTGTGTGTGTTAAGGGTGGGTTTAATAGCTGGGGGGTTGGGCATTTGGGGGAGGAAGGGGGTGGGGCGGCTGGGTTAGAATGCTTAGGTGCTTAGGAGAAAGGTGAGGGCGTGAGGTCACGTAGCTGTTGGTGCAGCATGCTATCCTGTACGGCCTAGTGTCGACTTTGAGGGAGCGAGCGAACCTGCTGTGCATGTGTGTGTATGTGTGTGTGTTTGAGTGAGTGAGTGAGAGAGAAAGAAAGAGAGCGAGAGCGAGAGCGAGAGAGAGAGAGAGAGAGAGAGAGAGAGAGAGAGAGAGGGTGGTGGTGGGGAGCTGCTGGAGCGGTAGCGCACTTATGTGGAATACGATGACTCCTTTTTTAGGAAGCCCTGTGACTTGAGCTCTTAAGTAATCGCACTGTTTACAGAGCACTTTGACAAAGTGGATTGTCAAACTTGAACACGTGGCTCGAGACACCATCTTCCCTGAAGTGCCAAAATGACCAAAACTATTTTCCTTCTTGCATGACTTTTTGATTGGGATACAAAACGGGACAGTTTAAGAACACACAAAACGTAGCACACGACCTGACCATCAAGCTCACCACTTGCCTCCAACAATCATGCCTCATACTGAAACTTAACTCTCCCACCTCTCGTGAAAGGGAAAGGTATTAGTATCAGGCATGATTGTTGGAGGTAAGTGACGTGAGGTATATATATTACAGACATTAATCAGCTACACGACCAAACACACAGTGTCTCACACACACTCTTATACAAACACACTCCAACCTATACAAATGAGTACAGCGCGCCCCTGGAGCTTGTTTCTTCCACGGTTGGAGGCCTAGTTAGGCTCCACAGGCAACAAAGGCCGCTTGGGACAGAGAGCGAAAAAGCCAGTGCAAGCTCCAGTGGCGTTGTGCAGACGTGGGAGGAGGCCACGTTTTTTCAGGCCGCCCCTAACGTGGCGTGCATGGTAAGTCGCGCTGTGGTGTGTGTGTGTGTCTGTGTGTGTCTGTGTGTGTGTTTGTGTGTGTGTGTGTGTGTTTTTCGTGTGTGTACAAGTGTTGTGAGAGTGCGTTAGTCTGAATGGCCTGGAGTTTGGTTTAAAAAGTGCACAGCTAAATCGATGAGTCACAGCACCGTGGCTAAATCATTGTGCCATTTTTCTAATGTTTGGGAGAGCTTTACTCACGCCTGCACAGCTTTGCCTCATCAGCATGAGAGCGCGGTTGTGAGCTTGCGTGTCGTAGCTGCCTATCGCTGTCTGTTTGCAAAGAATTCAACATAATATGTTGCACATGCACACTTTCTCGGCAGCGCTGGAAACTGGGAGCTCATCAGTTTGCTGGAGTGCACCAAATAGGGGTACTTCTGGCGTACTCTGTAGCTAGGGTTTGCCTAGTGCGCTACCCACTCTGTTTGGCTTGCTGCTTGTGCACAGGCCCTTGATCCCAGCCAGTCACATGTCGCAGTGGGTGGAGACGGCTGCCAGATGAGGGTATGGAGTCTGAGCCAGGGGCAAGAGGTGTTCAAGGCTAAGGGAGGCAAGCCTAGCAGGTGCGTTTGGGATGCGGTTGCTTTTTGATACTCAAGTGGTTCCTTTCCTTCGTTGCCGAGGGGAGTGGCTGAGCTCGGTGCCTATTAGCTTTGTTTCAGGCTTTTTCTCTTCGTCTCAAAAACGTGTTCGTAGTTATTTTCCAGTCGTCTTGACTGGCAGCGCACTGTGTCATTGAACTGACGTGTGAAAGTGACGAGCATGCTTCATGCTTCGACTCAAAGTTGATTTGGGTTTATAAAGCTTACAGGCTGTAGCCTGTTTGCCTGCACAGACTGCGTCTCATAAACATGTCAACTGAAACAAGGAAAGTATCTGAGCAACCGCCCACTATGCTTGCTGTACTGATTGTTTCAGGTGTGGGCTGGTGGATTTGCCGCACCTGACAGCAGCCACGTTCCTTCCAGACCCCAGCAACCAGCTGGTTGTAGTAGGAACAGTGAAGGTGCGGTGATCTTCATGTTTAGACCTGTCATGTGGGGATCCAGTAATTTATGGAAATATTAGCAACAGGGAAGGCGCTGGGTTTCATGCGTTTCCATGGTTGTGTGAAAATCCAGTTCTCAGCTGGTAGCGGTAGGAGCAGGCAAGGTGCGCCGCACAATATGCGATATTAAGGTAAATGATGTGTTAGTATTTGTACAGCTACAGGACAGTTTTCCGTTAATTTTACCTGGACACCAGAGATGCAGCGTCTGTATGTGCCTCGCTGCCTGCACCTCACATTCAAACACAGCGTCTTCTTGTGTGAGCAACAAAAGCCATCAAAGCGCAGCCTTACAACACATAACTGTTGATGTCTCTGCCTCTCTGTGTGCAACTTCAAAAGCCTAGGCTTAGCCACTTTGTAAAGACAAGGGGATGGCACCAAACTTACATCCCTCCCTGCCTCCTCCCCCTGTGTGCAGCACAAGCTGTGGATGTACGACATCCGTGCCGGCAAAAGACCTCAGGTGGATATGGAGTGGGGAGATGCGCGCGTGACCGCCCTCACCGCTGACCCGGATGGTAGGTTCAGCCAAGTCTTGTCTGACGTGTGTGATGTGTGTCTGACGTGTGAAATCACTGCTAACCCGGATGGTAGGCTCGGCCAAGTCTTGTCTCAAGATTTCCCTTGTGCACAGAGAGAACATCAGAAGCAGGAGGAACTGCAAAAGAACACCAGGATGCCTGAAAACCAGGCCACTCCAGCTGAATTGCAGAAACCGCCCCTACAGCTGCAGCTGCAGTCAAAGTGACAAATTGCTTTTTGGCCAACTAAGCAAATGCTGTCACGCGGGCATGGCAACGCTATTCTAGAGTGCGCTATGGGCCCGTGCGCTACTTAAGACTGCTTCGCATCAAGTCATGCGCACACTTGTGTGCTCGATTAGAGTGCTCTGTTTTGAAGAGCTCCTTGTACAATGACTTGAAATGTACCACTGCTCCTTTATGACCTTTGCTGTGTAGGGCAACGTGTGTGGGCTGCCAACGGCCTTGGCCGGGTTGAGGGTATAGATTTGAGGATGCGTACAATGCGAGGCTGCCTTAAGGTAGGAATCGTTTGTTATTGCGCTGCTGCCTCCATTACAACCATTTCCCATTTTTTCCCGATAGGACTTAAAAGATTTGTGAAGTGCGGTTCCCAGAGACTGAAAATCTCCTGTGCACTAGCTAATGCTGTCAACTTTACAGAAAGCTTTAGGGTTCCGGCTGTGCGTACAAGATCTTGAGCGCCTCCTGAAAGTTTATTATCCTCTGCTTCACACATATTATCCTAACCAATTGGCGCACACAATTGCAGGGGCCTGCTGGAAGCATACGTGCGCTTGCCCTCCACCCCAGATCATCACCTCGCACAGCATCTTCTGCCAGTGCCAGCAGCTCAAATGATGGGGCACCCCTTATTGCATCTGTCGGGCTGGATCGTTTTTTGAGAGTACACAGTACGAGTGCGGGTCAGGCCGCCTTGAGCAAGGTGTACTTGAAGCAGCAGCTCACAGGGGTTGCGTGGTTGAGGCCTCCTGTTGCTGAGAAGGAGGCGGCAGCAGGCAAAGAAGAGGATGAGGGGGAGGAAAGGGGCTTCAACTGGCTGGCGGAGCAGGGACAGGAAGAAGAGAGGGTAGAGACAGAAAATAAGGCGCGAGAGGGGAAGAAATCAAAAGGCGAGAAACAAGTGAGAAAAGGGAAGAAGCTGAAGCAGTGACCGTTGACCGCGACAGCTGTGGCTTGAGTCTGAAACCTTTCTTTTCTTCCTTGTTTGTCGAGGGGCTTGACAAAACCATTTTAACTTCAAGTATAAAATTAGATAGACTGATTGTAATTCTTGAAACGTGAGAACCGTGGCGAAATCGAGAGTCGTGTTCGCGTTGCGCTGTTCCTGGCCGATGCAGTTTATTGATTTAATAAATAAATGACGAAAGAAGAAATTGAAGATTTGCGGCTATAGGTTCGCACATACACGCATGAGCACACACACACACACACACACACACACACACACACACACACACACTTGTGCACGCACATGCAAACACACACACACACACACACACACACACACACAAGCGCATGCACGCACTCGTACACGCACACGTATGCACAAATGCACATGCACACACATACACACACATGCACTCTCGCTTCATCGTTCAAAATATCAGGGCAACGAAGCCTACAGGGCCAATCAATGTCAACTTGCTCTTAGCATGTATACTGCAGCTATAGCCCTGTGTGATAAAGAGGAAAATCCTCCTTGTATGCTGGCTCTGTACAACAACAGGTGAGCATGCAAGTACGTGTACAGGTTTGAGCATACGTACACATCTTCAGAACATGCACACACGCATATACATACATACATGCACAAAATCGCACACACATACAGGCACAGAGAATGTAATGCGTCTTAAACCAGAGTATTCAGGCACACAAATGCAGGTCAGCTTGCAAGGTTAATTTGCACGATCATGGTGGAGGACTCGCAGATGCGCAAGCGGCACTGGCTATTGATTCGAGGTAGTACATGAACATACTACACACACACACACACACACACACACACATACACACACACACACAAAAACACACACACACACACACACACACACACAAAAACACATATTCACTCCAGCACACGCGCACGATCACATAAGCACACACATGCTTGCACATAAACGCACATACACTCGTCCGCACTAACATACACAAGCATACACACACATGTACACAAAACATGTAAACAAAACGCAATATGTGCATACACACACATGTATGGGGCATAATTGTCAAAAAGCAATATACGCTCTCCTCTTTAACCTTAGGTCAATTAAGGCTCTTTACCGAAGTGCTATGGCCCTCTACAAGATGGGCCTTCCTGCACGGCTAGATGAAGCCAAGACGATGCTTGACAGAGCAGCAGGGCTAGACCCGAAGAGTAGCGAGGTATTTGGTGGAGTTGAAATGGGGGCCATTTAAGCAGCATTGAATGATGTAAACTGCCAGTTCGAGCGACGTCCGGGTGAGAGGTGGTAGGCATACGCAGGCGTGTGTGCGTTGTTTGGAGGCTCATTAACAGCAAGCGTTCCAGCCGGTGCGTTACTGCTTGCTTGCAAGTACCAGCTGCAAGTCATAGCCTCATAGTCAAGGCCATGACGGAACAACCCAATATCTCAGAAATATGTGTTTGTCTTTACCCATCACTCGTGGCTCAAGACTCAATTGCTTATACCTGCAACAAGCCTGCAGCTGGAGATCCCGGGGATGATGCCCTTTGACGGCTTTTTCCTGGGTCTTGACTTTAAAAGAGCTAATAAACTTGATTCATTAACATTCTGTCAACCACGCTGCCAAAATTGTCCATGCCAAACGTGCCCTTTCCAGCACAATTATCAGCTCTCATCAGGAGCCGGTTTCAGGTCAAGCCTGCAACTCTCCTGATCCCCATTGGTCTTTGTCTTTGTGGTGGAGGAGTTTACGGTACCCGTTACCAAAGTGGCTTCTTTTCCTGAATTCGTTTAGGGAGCTGTTCTCACTGCCTGCGTAGAGTTTTCTTTTCTCCTGGCAGCATACACTGCTGCATTTCCACCGATCTGCAGGTGAAGGCCCTGCAGATTCAAATTCAGCACGCTCTGACGCACGCTCAACCTCAGCAGCAGCAACAGCAGCAGCAGCAGCAGCAAGGCATCCAACACTGCCCTCCATCCATGCATCAGCACGGCTCACGCCAATCGACAAAGTCAACGCGCAAAGACCCTTTGCTGTGTGTACCCAAGGAGATGCTTCTCTCGAGCAGCAGCAGCAGCAGCAGCAGCAGTAGCAGCAGCAGCAGCCAGTACCTCCCGTCTCCAGACGGCAGAGAGGAGAACCTGCTGATCTTATTGCACGGCCTGGGAGACAAGCCGGTGAGTCAAAAGATAGAAACATGGAAGGAAAGCTAAGCAGGTTGTGGCACTGTTTTTCAATGTGTGTGTGTGTTTGGAGGCATGGGTAGCTACGGATAAGGCATCCCTCTGCTTAGAGGGGAGGTAGCCAAAGGGTCCGTGCAATTTGATGGGGTTATGGAGTGTAGGCGCTGAGTGGATTCATGGAAGATGGAGCGTTGAGTGGGTCCGCAAAGGAGCTGATGTACAGCTTGTCTCTACCGGTATGTTATTCGTTTGCGTGTCTAGAATGTTGTAAAAATGCACTTTGCATTTAGGAATGCTGGTAAAATGAGAAATCTTATGCCATGGCAATAACATTTCCTTGGAAGTAAGGTTGTTTTTCCATATGTGTTGAACTGCACTCCATCCCAACGTGTTTGCCTGCCACCCTTGCATGACTCATCCCACAATTTAAAAAACCCTCCAAACAGCAAAAAGGTTCAACGCTTCATGATATGACGATGATCAGACCTGTTGCAAATAGTGCGCAACAACTGCGGCATGTGAGGGTCAATACCGTTAGCAAATTTTTCATTACACCAGTTGAGAAAAAAGGGCCAGCTAGTAGCATGTCTTTGAGTCGGCAATGATGCGGCAACAACGCCCTCCAAACAGAATTCTTCCGCCTACTAAGCTAATGAATATAAAATGTATAATCACCCAGGATGGAACACATTTCAGGATTGCAGCCCATTTAGCCTAATGATTCGCCCCAGGTTTTCCTCCATGTCAATCTGCACCACGCGGCCTGCTGTCCACTTGTCGTGCTGGGGGCACATGTTGACAAAAACAATGACATGGGGGGGCTTGAACAGCTTCATTACAGGCTGCACGCATGGCACCGTCTCCGCGCGCACGCACAACACCTGAAAATGCGTGTATGTGACAGAGGAAAACCTGTTGTGATCTTTGCCCTCCAGATGAACTACGTGAACCTAGCAAGCAAGCTCAGCCTCCCACACACTTGCTGCTTGGCTTTAGCAGGTCCCCTGGAGGTGCGTGGATTTCATGTGCTGGTATGATGTGCTGTGCTTGGGTGCCCCCTCATTGCCATGCATGTGCGTGTGCGTGCATATTTGTGTGTGCGTGTGTGTGGGTGTGTGCATGTGTCTTTGTGTGTGTGCGTGTGTGCATTTTTGTGTGTGTGTGCATGTGTGTGTGTGTGTGCGCCTGCGCGTGGGTGCGTGCGTGCCTGCGTGTGAGTTCGTGCGTGCATATCTGTATAAGTGTGTGGGTGTGTGCATCTGTGTTCTTGTGTGTTTATGCGTGTGTACCTTTGTGCGTGTGTGTGTGAATGCTGTGTCGCACATGCTTTGTCTGTGTGCACAGCCACCACGGCAACAGCCATTTGTAAGGGTGAAATTGTTATAGTTGCGGTGCTGCTAGATGCTTTCTAAACTGGCTTAGATGGTAGACACAGTAGCTTTTGTTGCCTTTATTTGCCTTTATATAGGTGGCTCTGTGCTGTACACTTCAGCGCCTACAATCCCTAAATTTAAATTGACTGATTCGATTCCCGGTGGGGCTCTGGCTGGTGTGAGCACTAGTTGAGAGCCTTTCCTTAATGCGCGCTGGTTCTTTCCAGCGTAGGCTTTTACTTTTCCTTTTATTTGACAGGTGGAAGACACAGGAGGTGGCAGGGCGTGGCTGGAGGCCTTGGATGACGACTGGGAGCCTATTCAGGTGTGCCTGTTTGTGCACGCAGATGCGTTTGTGCTGGTACAATGCCTGTTTGTGCATGCAGATGCGTTTGTGCTGGTACAAGCGGCCGATAAGTTGGTCTGCTTTTAAGCATCCCTGAGCTTTTCTAGCGTGCTTCTTTACCTGTGCGATGTGTGTGTGTGTGTGTGTGAGTGTGTGTGTGTGTGTCCCTCCTAAGAATCTGAAACATCTGTGAGGTGGCTTTTGCACCATTCCAGGGAGCCCACGCTAGCGCTGCTGTGGAATGTGGAACAAAGAAGAAAGTACACGCATGTGTGAATAGCCACTTTCCATACAAAAAAGGATGAAGAGTGATTCACATACTAAGTAATTTGGGCGCCTTGTTAAAAGGCAAGGCCACAATCAAGGTCACATGATCTGGATCTCGTTGCGCCCCAGCCGCTAACATGCGTTTTGGTGCACACGTACACGCCAAGCACTTTTTGTATCTTTGATCACACTCAAGCAACTGTGGACCTTTCTACGTCCGCACCTCTGCACGCTCAAAATGCAGCCATCACGTACCGAGCAGCGGCGGCTGCGGAGCTTGGCAAGGACGTGTACCCTGCTGTGCCGTTGCATCGATCAGATTGTTAACTCTGGCCTGTGGCAGCACAACCAGATTTCGCTGTTTGGGTTTTCCCAGGTGAGTGGTTTTTCCTTTTTCACCTCCCATCATTACCTGAGCCGACCCTCCTCCCTGTAAAGAACATAGCAGCATCAACTATGCAGGCAATGCAAATCATTCTCCGCGTTCTTGAATGAAAAGGAGGGCCTATAACCTATAATTAGATACCAAGGACCCACTTGGCTATTATTGCCACAAGTGCATGAGCCATGTGTTTAATTTGGCAGTGCCCATTTTCTACTGCTGTTTATGATGGGAAGAAAAAATGAGCGATTCAATCCGGACGGGTGTACTCACAGCAGCAGCAGCAGCTCTAGAAGGGGGGCCACGGACCTGCCCTTCAACCCAAGTCATTGTATACAATAAATAATAAGTGTATACAATAATATACAATAATAAATAAGTGTATACAATAAATAATAAGTATATACAATAAAATACAATAAATAATAAGTATATACAATAATAAATAAGTGTATACACCCAAGTCATTGTATACACAACGGACCTGCCCTTCAACCCAAGTCATTGTATACTACAAGCAACTTTTGTATAGCTTCCTTCCCTCTCCTCCTCTTGACAGGGAGGCTGTGCAGCATTGGAAACGCACTGCCAATACCGTGGACCCAGGGCACTTGCAGGGTGCGTTGCTTTGTGTGTGAGTGTGTGTGAGTGGGGGGGGGAGGGGCAGGTGTAGGGTGGGGTGCTGGTGATGGTATGGATGTGGGTGTAGGTATAGGAGTATGGACGTGGGTGTTGGTATGGGTTCAAATGTGAGTGGGGTTGTATTGGTGTGTTATCTTTGAGGTATTGGTATAGCCTAGTATAACTATGTTTTGTATGTTTTGATGTATTGATGTATCCAGGGCATTGGTGCTCTTATGACACAGACATAAGCCAATTTCAAATTATAAATTTCAGTTGCTCGCCGTTGACAGCCATACAACTCCTCAGCCGTTGCTTGACGGCCATACGACTCCTAAGTCCTTGTTTGACAGCCATACGACTCCTAAGTCCTTGTTTGACAGCCGTACAACCCCTAATTGTCTTGACCCATATTATTGATCAACTCTCTAAAATGGCCTCTGCAGCAATCTGATCTCCTGTTTACATCTATGGAACTGGAAATGCAGCCTCTCGCAATGCACACATCGTCTGATCATCCCTCTCACCGCTTTGACTCTCACCTTTCTTTACAGATGCATATCTATTGCTGGGGCTCTGTTAGAAGAATCTGTATGGGCGGCCCAGGCAAGCAACCGGCAGCAGGATGGAGGCAGTAGCATAGGCCCTGTTCTGATCACTCTTGGTGACAAAGACAACGTAACGCCAAGGCAATCAATAGAAATGTGAGTGCTATGTGCATTGCCCTTGTCTTGCCTTGAACACTTAAACAGCAGCCTCTATTGCCCTTGTTGTCCTTGCCTCAGAAATCATGTGTACTAGTGCTGGAAAGGCAGCTTGCTTCCTCACTATTCCTTTTTTTAACAGGATACTGGACTTTTCCTTCTTATAATCAGGACACTGGATCACCTGCGCTCGACGTGCCACGCAAAAGCCTGCTCTCTCAAGCTCATACCGGGCAAGGGACATGCGATGCTTGGCCAAGGTGCGCCTCGTGGATCACAGCCATTTGTCGAGTGGATTAGATAGCCATCGGTGGAGTACCAATACACTTCAGGCGCTCCACACTTTACTGTCAGGTTTTAATCCACTTTAACAATGGGCACGTTTCCTCACCTAAACCAGCCATTAATCAGCCTATCTCTCTTCCCTCAAAGTGGGCTGTTGTGTGGCTCTGAACCATTTGGGTGGCACAGTTTTCCGTTCCTGGTCCATTCTATAACGTTTGCATTTTGCATGTTTACTGAACATCTGTGTATTTTTCTCACTTTTCTTACTTACATTCCCTCACACTCAACCCACCCACCCTTTGTCATACGAACACATAGGCACCTCAGGTGGAAACATAGGGGTGGCATCTTCCGGGAGCGCTGCTGAGGCAGAAGTGAGGCAGTGTATGGAATTCTGGGCGGCAACCCTAATCCGCACCCCAGGGCAGATTTTAGATGGGTGTGTGGAGGTGAAGCCAGGAGTTTGTGAAGTGCAAAAAGCATAACTAGTCCTGAAAGTACGCAAGCAGGAGCAGACGATTAATAAACGACAGGTAGGTCCAGCTTTGGTCGCTGATGCATAACTTACACTGCCAGCAAGCTCCTTTTTCCTTTATTCCGTTTCATTTCTCCTGTTGTGTCGAATTTTCAGTCATTGACAGACACCAAAGGCGCTAAAGCTAAAGGTGATTGTTAATATGATTGAGTGCTGTTTTTCTTTAAGATTTACTGGCTGCAGAACTCGTTCATTCAAAACGCGACTTATTACTTGCTGGCGCTTATGGTTACAATAGGGGTTTAACCTTCAGTCAGGGTGTTTGGCTGATTAGCTGCCGACTGGTCTTGGTCACACATAATCCTTAAGAAAAATAGTGTTCTGCTGAGACTACGCAAGAACAACACTGCCAACGGAGCTGCTAGCAACGCTTTTTGAACATCTTATGTCCCTGTTAAAACTTAGTGCATCATGATGAAGTATAGAACAAATCTTGTACAACCAAAAACATGCTGTATGGTTTCAGTGCTCAACTAGTCTGACCTGCCTCCTTTGCCCACAACTAGACAGTGCCCTACACATTCTCTATGAGTATCAAAGTGTAATGAAAATGACTGTTGCGCGGCACAGCTTCTTAGCATGCAGCACCATGGTCATGAAAGCCATCAGCAAAAAAGGCTCCCTGAAATCCTGCTTTGTATCCATGTATACAGGCAGCAGCGTTTGGCTGGCTATGCAAGATTTTCAGATTCCCAAACTAATTATACCAAAGTGGCTCTTTCCACCCCGCTTCTCAGACAATTAACAGGTTTAACTCTAGCTTTCAATTATTGAGCTGTTCCCTCCCATCTCACGGAGTAAATAGACGGTTGAGCCTGCTTGCTTGCATTTCGGCGGTACGACAGAGCCAGGCCCCAACCCCCCCCCTTCGTTAACGAAGGAACGCCCCTTTTCTAAGAGATAGCCTGGGCTGGCTGTGTGTCGTGGTGCCTTTGCTTGCTGTGAGTTGCACCTCTAGGGTGAAAACACGCTGTGGTGTTTGTGGGCTAGCTTGCTGTGGCTTGAACATCTCGGGAGTGTGGACTGAGATGGTTGAGTTTCTATGTATGTGCAGCAACCAGCTAGACCAGGATGGGGCTCAAACAACCTAACAACTTGAGGCGAAGGTTTTTTCCTTCCAACACTTATCTTGTGCTTTTCTTAGAACGTACATGCTGGAGCACTGTTGTAAATCAAATGTTATATTTGAACTCAGCTTCCAATTTGTTTGCATGAACAGACATGGGTCTCTATTGTGGCGCTCCCTTCCTCCCCTAGGGCTATACATTCTGGTGTTCAGTTAACACGCCTGAACTGCTTGTTGTGGCTTTCCATCAGGCACTTTTTATTGCCTCAGGTTTTGCCTTCATCATTCATTCATCACTTATAACTTTCCTTAGAGAACAATATGGCACTGGCCAGACCAATTTTTTTTACCTTACGTTTACTTAACGCTGGCTGATCTAGTAGCAATGCCTATCAGCCCAACACATGTGGCTGCCGGTTACCCCCCTTTGTAAACCCTTTGTAAACCCTTTGTAAATTTTTTGCCTCTGATTTGCAGCACTAAACGAGGCAGAGCAAAATATCAACAGGGCAGGGATTAAGTAAAAGGCACTGGAAATCTCTCATTTGTATTCTTCAGGTGAAAATGTCGTGTCTCTGCATCAATTGGGTGGTGCAGAACACAAAACAACATTCTTTCCTTACCTATGCCGGTAGTGTACCTCTTTTCTTTTCTTTTCTTTTCTTGGAGTAAAAGGCATCCGCTTATTAAAATAAACACAACAATCAAGGAAGCGCGCGAGCAGTCCTGTTTCCGGTATTTGGATTAAGCACGGCCTTTCTTTTAAGCACAGCCAATGAAATACGCAAACGCAAAGTAATCCGGGAAGGGCACGTTGTAGAACTCGCTCAATGCAGCTAGGTGCAAGCTGTCCAGCTTTTGAGCTTCAGAAATGGTGGCAGGGAACTGTGCGCCGTAGTGTGTACGTTGCCGAGAGGATCCTGTGGTGGGGTGTAAAGGTGTAAACATGTGCTCTCCTCTTTGTGCAAAGACGTGCTTTTCTCCTCGTCTCAAAAAAAGGCATGTGTATGTCCAGCAGACGTTTTGAGGTCTGCATAAACGGATGGCAACAATCTTTTATTTTAGCTTTTCTCACTGCATTGATCATTGTTTACATGTTAAAAACGTTGGGAAACTGAATCCATGTTGTCTACCTTTGGCTCCTGTGTATTTCTTTTGGCAACCATGTTATGGACCACGCTATGCCCTATGTCAAAGACTACAGTCTGCTTGGTGTGCCCTCGCACTTTTTCAGCAGTTCTGCCTTGCATTTGGAACAAGAAAAAAGAACGGAGTTTGAGTTAGAGGAGGCCTGCCTTTACAAAGCAGCTTTCTTATAGGATCAGGCGCTTAACGGGATAAAAGTAATGGAAGTGCATTCCCGCTTGAGTGTGTACTGTGATCGATCAAACATCCTGCATAAAGGGGACCTCATACTGTCAGCACAAACAATTTCTATACCTCAAACAATTTCTACCTCAAGCATATGAAATTGTGTGCAGAGTGCAGAGCAAGCACTGACTGTGCTCCATGAAGCACAGACCAAAAAATCACGGCGGCCCCAATCAAAAGAGCATCTCATAACCCAATCCTGCTTGCAGCACAATTAATCACTTCATAACCCGACACACACAGCATACAGCCATGTAGCCACTCACCCATACCCCACCCCTCAGATACACACATCACACATCATACACCACCAAGGCCACACACCTGTGCTTGGAGGAGCAGTTCCAACCTTAGGCCCTGATTCTGCTTGCAGCGGACGCAGTGGGTCGCTGGCACGGCCTTGCCCACGGGAGTTGAAGGCACGGGCTTGGCTATTGTAGCATGCAGCATGCATTGTGGCTGCCAAGTTGTCCATTTTCTGCATTGTCAAAGGAAGGGGACAGAGAGCAGGCAGTCAGATACTAAGCTAGACGTACTGGTTGAAATGCTGAGCAGCAAATTCACCAGGGATGTGTCATACGGCCATTTGGGACATTCAATACGGTACAATATGTGTTAAATACGAAATACGCGTATAATACAGTCGTAATGTGAAGTAATTTTGGGAGTGCCGAGTTTAGATCCAAAATGGACCCAATTCGCCCCAAAATCACCCAAACGTTTCCAATGCTTTTCCAATATAATACATGCTATTGATATATTGTATATTAGCAATGGAAGCTCGCTGAAAGGCCAATTTTGGGTCAGATTCTAAGGCCCCAAAACGCCAGAAATCGGTAAATTTTGCAATCGTTTAATACGGTCCGATTTGTTAATACGGTAATATGCGCGTTAAATACAATACAGCGTATTATACGAATACGCCGTATGAAACATCCCTGAAACTTATTAATTTTCCTTTGCATGTGAATCAAAAGGTAAGCAGGTAGGGGGGTAGGCGAAGTAAGTGGCGGTTGAGCACTGCTCAACCCATGGCATTAACAAACACTTTTGCATGTGGGACGATTTTTTGTGGAGGGATGGGTCTTACTTAAGTTGGAGTTATTTGTGCAAGTGAGCACAAGTGTGCACCCTGTTTGCTGGAGAACAGTTGCTGCAAAATGGCGAGGAGGATCACCATGAAGGCTGTTTGAGTGCTTTGTAACAGTTGATCGGGCCAGTTGCAGTTACCTTAGTGACTGGGCTGCATTTTATTGAGCAAAAGCAATTCCAATGCGGAGCAGATGCACCCTATAATGCCCACAGCCAGAGGATAGGCTTCGGCCAGCTCAATGTAGAGTGGCCGGCACATTATAGGATCATTAAAAGGTAGGAGAGGGGGAGGGAACTTGGACAAGCGGTTACCTCAATCTCTGGTCAATGCTTGGGTATGTTCTAGAAAACAAATCTGGTCATCTGGTCAATGCTTGGGTATGTTCTAGAAAACAAATCTGGTCATCTGGTCAATGCTTGCTGGGTATGTTCTAGAAACCAATCAGGGAGGGGCAAGCTAGGGAAAGGGCACGCATGTGAACACCCACCTGCTCAATGCCGCTCATTTTAAGCTCCATCCGCTGCTCAATGGAGTCCATTTTCTGGGTGAGCTGCTGCATCTGTTGAGCTGCCATGGTATCTAACCGCTGCATGATGGCTGCCACCTCTGACTTTTGAGCTGTACGTGCAAAACAATATAGGGCAAGTGAAGAAGAAAAGGATCAAAGGAGAGTATTAGCCGGCCATTGGTGGCCATATGCTTGGGATGGCTACCATGCCTGGATACGGCACTCAAAAAGGCGGCATTCAGGGGGAAAAGCCCTGCCTTAAGAATTTCGTATGCCCCTAGTCGATGAGCAACTTGGCAGAGGGAAGTTGCAGCTGCAGCATCTGACCTAAGAATAAGAGTGAGGGAATGAACTTATAGCCCACACGTACATGCCATGCTCTCAAAGGAGACGCATTTTACTCATAGGTACACCCACAATGTGTACCCACCCTTGGCGTTGATGTTCTCCTGCACCATCAAATCATCCGGGTTCCCACGCTTCCTGGATGGGCCGGGGGGACCATCCACATTTAAGACCCCTCCTCCGCCCATCACGCCCATGCCACCCATTCCCCCTCCCCCACCTCGGCTGATCGGGTTTGAGCCCATACCACTGTTGTATAAGGGAGAGGGAGGAGGGGGAGGTGCTGACACAATAGGGGGAGGAGGCCCATTGCCTGAGCCACCCATGGGGAAGGAAGAGCTAGGGTAGGGCCGGTAGTTGCCTCCTTGGCTGGGGGCGACCCCTGGGGGAGGACCCCCAAACCCCCCATCAAGGGGAACCATGTTGCCCCCCCCACCACCCCCGTACTGTCCGAACCCTCCCATGCCCATACTACCCATGTGCTGCTGCTGGTTCTGCTGCTGCGGGGGCAAATGCTGAGGCAGGAAGGGCAGCATGCCCATGGACTGCTGGAATGGCCCGCCTATGTATGTGTGTGTAAATATATGCGAGCGTGTGTTGTGAGTGAGTGAGTGTGTGTGTGTGTGTGTGTGTGTGTGAGTGAGTGTGTGTGTGTGTGTGTATGTGTGTGTGTGTGTGTGTGTGTGAATGTGTGTGTGTGAGTGTGAGTGTGTGTGTATGTGTGTGTGTGTGTGTGTGT
>Ga0307945_1001797_pt1:0-10000 | contig 17102 bp, 15 predicted proteins | sample OrgLakmetagen228_FD_201818 | JGI IMG/M metagenome (GOLD analysis project Ga0307945, IMG submission 201818) | Saline water microbial communities from Organic Lake, Antarctica - #228 | ecosystem: Environmental > Aquatic > Non-marine Saline and Alkaline > Saline | place: Antarctica: Organic...
TGCAAAGACCAGGCTGCTCAGAAATGGTTGAACAGGAGCAGTGGGGTGCAGAGGGAGCGCAGTCCCCCCTGAATCGCTCTCACTACATTAGGTTCAACTTCAATGCAGGTTGCAGCGCAGGCTCCGCCCCAATTTTTTTGATCCGCAGGATCACACCCTACTTGTTTGCTTGAATGCGCTTATTGCTCATAGGCATCTGCTCACATGGCCATAGCATCCTGAACACATGCATACACACACATGCACGCATGCACACATACACAAGCGTAGGGTGCCGAGGCAGTACCTTCCCGTCTGAGCACCCACTCAACCAAGTCCCTGTCATCTTCCCTGAGAGACGGAGCATACGGCCTGCTGCATCGCACCATCACGCCACTACAGCACAAGCCCACTCCCTCCTCGGTACATTTTATTTGTTGCATAAACTATTTTGTACACGAGCTTGAGCAGTCACGAGCGGAAAAGGGAAGGAAGTGAGTGCTCATAAATGTTGTACACATGTAGTTTGCACACTCTTGTTTCTTTGACGTGTAAATAAGCTGCAATATTCTCAATCGTTAACTAGTGTCAAGGGCAGGTTTGTGCAATTTGCAGGAATCAGGAAAGCGGTCAGCCGCGCCATATATGCACTGCTTCTGATTGAAATCACCAAACCACTACTGGATTGTTGATGGATCTTTCATCCATACATGTCTTTCAATAATCACATGTCTGGCAGACATTTGCAATGCGTCCAATGTGAATGGCAGTGCAAGATCTCGTCCTTCCCCCGCATTCCCCTCCCGGCCGGATTTCTCACGCCCTCTGGCGACAGGCCATTCTGGGTGCCTGAAGGACCACTGCCTTTGATAGGTGAGACCCGGCTGGTATGCCTCTGATAGAGTGTTTTTAATTAAGTTACAGCTTTCAGAGTCTTTTACGTTCAAATTATTCACGGCAAAGTGCATTACTTCTGATACTTGCACGTCGGCAAGGAGTTTCTTAGCACTTGATGACACACACACACACACACCAGAAAAACATCCAGATATACACAACCCGCTTATATTCACACCTGATGGTCTGCACTAAGTCCTCTGCTGCTTCCCTCTTATTATCTATAACTGATGGGAGCGCATGACAACACATAGTTCCAGCACGAGCAAGGAAGCAAACAGATGGCCCTGCCTAAGTGCATACATGTCTCGTGCCGCTGCCTGTTGCTTGTAGCTTTCGCCCCTTCACTTGCAGCATTTCCACCTGTTGCTTGTCACTATTGCATCCCTGTGCAATATATGCTTCCTGTGGTTCTTGAAAATTAAAAACGGTACGCAGGCAGTAAAACCCACTTCCCACTTTAATAAAGGAAAAGGAGCCACTTTGGTACTGGGTACCGCTAATTTCCTCCACCACAAAGGAAAGTAAAGAGGTCAATGGGATCAAAAGGGTTGCAGGCTTGACCTGAAACCGGATCCCGATCAGAGGTGGTTGTTGCTTTTCCCTGTTACTTGCAGTTTCTGCCACCTGTTGCTCATCCATGTGCAGTATCGGCTACCAACTTTTGGCAGATTTAAATCTGAGTTTTGTGCAATCTCTGCCACTTGCTCCGATGCAAGTGTGTGTCTACCTACCTAATGTTTTACGCACGCAGCCTAGCAGTCGCACGTTTTGACTGATGGCTTCATCTGTAAACTCTGTAAACTCTGTACCTACCTCCCACACCTCAAGCTGCCTGTAAGCTTTCCTTTATGTTATGCACTCTACTTTATACAAGACATATTCCCTGAATGCAGACCCCAGCACAAAGTTCATCCCCCTCCCAGAGACCACGGGCTACGAAGGCTACTGGAGCAAAGTGCGTCACAGAGAGCAATTAATAATAAGGAAGTAAAGACTACGCTGTTACCAATCATTGTGCACTTGGGACAGGCACTCAATTAGTGTGCACACTAGTCATTGTGCTGTGCTCAAGTAGTGTGTACACTAGTCATTGTGCAGTGCTCAAGTAGTGTGCACAATAGTCATTGTGCTGTGCTCAAGTAGTGTGTACGCTAGTCAGTGTGCACACTTGTCATTGTGCATTCGGGACAGACGCTCAAGTAGTGTGCACACTAGTCAAAGCCCCACCAAAAAGCAAATTTAATAATTAAAACCCCGACACAAAAGCCATTCCTTTAGTTTGAGGCCACCACGGGCTTTAAGGCTACGGAGCAAAGTGCGTCAATTTATCACAACCCTGTAGAATCAAGGTAGCCTCTCTTTTCCTAATTCCATGTGATAAGTGTCTTTCGCTGCCTGCATGCTATTCTTTCCTTTTTCGTTAGCAAGGTTTCCCACAGGGAAGCAAGTGTCAGAATCAAGAAGCTGCTGTGCCTTTAACACAGTTCAAGCCTTTCCTTTGACATGCTCAAACTGCTTTTCCCTCGTCAAGTTACTTACCTTAGACACAAAACATCTGCTCTACTCCAGGTCCAGTCAGAGTCCTCGCAAGCCCCAATGCCTATTGACGTCATGATGAATGCAAACTACATTGCTCGCAAAGCCCATGAAAGCATCAAGGGCATCAAGGTGGGTTCGATGTTTACCTTGCTTCACCGTATTGTAGACCCAAGCGGCAAAAGTGTGTGTGTGTGTTTGAGTGTGTGCATTACCTCCTTGTTTAACCAGACATTCTGCCACGCTTGGTTTAGACAATGATTTTATCTGACAATGCCCACAAAAAGGTTTAATTGGGGAACTAAATATACAAACAAACAGGGTATGGAGCCAATTTTAAGATAATTTGGACGCGCGTGGCTTAAGTAATAATGCACAAAGTCTGGCATAGTAGATGGCATTGGTGATCCCTATATTGTGCCACACCAAACCACACAAGTTTGGGGGCTACTATATAATCAATACTTCACCTGCTTTGCCAGTTGCTGTCTCTGATGGGCGAAAAGGAAATAGCTACACGAGCAGTAAGACAAAGCAATGAGGATATGAAGGAGGCACCCGATTCACTGCATGTGCCCAGCATTTTACATCATCTGTTAGATGTCCTATCATTGTACATTGTATAACTTCAGATCTCTGACAGCCCAGATCAGCTCATGATCCATGCCAGGATCACGGTCATGGGAATGGCCCACATTCACAACGAGTCCTACAGGAAGGACGGCAGTGTGTCTACGGGTAAGTGTATTTTTACCTTGGTTCTTTGTCTAAAAATGTGTGTGTGTGTGTGTGTGTGTGCGTGTGTGTGTGTGTGTGTGTGTGTGTGTGCGCGTGTGAATGTTTTGTTTTTTTCGAGATATCTTACCCTTCTGACGGCCCAAAGGAAATAAAAAGGCCGCTGTAATGCAAACAGAGGGTTACAGCACTTACAATTAGAAGCTGGAAGATGTGGAACGGGTTACTTGCTCATGGCACCATAGAGAGGTACAACTTTCGACAAGAACGAGAGCCTTCCCTTTGTTTACAGAAGGCCTTCCCTCTGTTCTCACAAGGCCTTCCCTCTGTTCACAGAAGGCCTTCCCTCTGATCACAGAAGGCCTTCCTTTGTTCACACAAGGCCTTCCCTTTGTTCACAGAAGGCCTTCCCTTTGTTCACAGAAGGCCTTCCCTCTGTTCACAGAAGGCCTTCCCTCTGATCACAGAAGTCCTTCCTTTGTTCACAGAAGGCCTTCCCTCTGTTCACATAAGGCCTTCCCTTTGTTCACAGAAGGCCTTTCCTTTGTTCACATAAGACCTTCCTTTTGTTCACAGGCCGCATGCGACGTGATGTCAAGCCTGGGCGAATGGAGTTTCAAGGCTTTTTCACAGAGGACCATCAACTGGTGTTTGTGTGAGTAAACGCTGGGCGTAATTCCCCTCTTAAAAGAAGTAAAGGTCCAGTAGCTAGATAGCCACATTATATAGCACGTGCTGATAGCTAATGTGTGTGAATTAAACGATTATCATGCTGCCCACCAATTGGCACGTACAGAGTGCGGTCCTTTGGCATGGGCTGCAATGAGCCAGACACGATGGGCATGGAGGTCATCACACTCAGAGAAAATGTAGGTATACTTTAGGCACCCTTTCCTTTGCTCTCCACTTCTGCAACTGCGGCATGCTTCTGTGAGGACACAAGTCAGCGTGTGTAGAGTGCCTGCGAGTTGTTTTACAGGCAAAGAGCAGTGAGTACTGATTTGTTTGCATGGGGGGTCTTATGTTCGTCACCTTAACAATCTGGGCATTGCGATCAAGGCATTTCACTCCACCTGTGATTCTCCTTCATCACACAGGGTAGCAAGCTCACATTCTCCTTCACATTCTCCTTCACATTCTCACATTCTTCACATACAGGGTAGCAAGCTCACATTCTCCTTCACATTCTCCTTCACATTCTCACATTCTTCATCACACAGGGTAGCAAGCTCACATTCTCCTTCACATTCTCCTTCACATTCTCACATTCTTCATCACACAGGGTAGCAAGCTCACACTCTCCTTCACATTCTCCTTCACATTCTCACATTCTCCTTTATCACACAGGGTAGCAAGATCACACTCTCCTTCACATTCTCCTTCACATTCTCCTTCATCACACAGGGAAGCAAGCTTTTATGTTTTCAGGGTTGCTTTGTAGGCGACAAGAGCGCCACCCAGCAATTTGTGGCACTCCGCACCGCCACCCCTGCACACCATAGCTAGTAGATGCAATTTGTGTATTGTAGCTGCTGTGTGTTCAAACCTTGACTGGATGAATTGGTGTAGGAATTGAAGACATTGCACAGGGAACGCAGATACAGATGTTACAGATGTTGTGGATCTCAGGATATGGGAGACGTCTAAGAGTTGTGGCGTCTTACTAGTGGCTTTTCAGCTTTGAGTAGCAGCTATCATTACCCCTGGTGCATTACTTTGTAGGTGCTGAACACTTTTTTGGCTGATTGCAAGACTAGCGGGCCCATTTCATCTGGGCAATAGAGACTAGAAGCTGTGTGTTCTACTAGACCTCGTAACAGGTCTGTGATCAGAGGTCTGTTAAATAATGAAGGCCCATATAAAAATTGTTTGGACAAACATTTGCGGCATGCAATGCAATTCCATCTACTGATCCAAGGTGTACGACTCTCTGCTTCAGTGACCCATTGAAATGACAACTAACGTAGGGGGACAAAAAGGGGGTATATCAAAAAAGCGTGCAATCACCAAGGGCAACATGACACTCCGTGATTAAAAGTCCGACACTGCTCTTTTTAGCTAGGATCAGCATCTGTAAGGTACACAGTGCACAAATTTGATTGGGGTGCCGCAAGATATCTTCCAAGGTTGCCATGACGAACTGGAGGATTTAAGTCAAATTTGTTTGTGAGGGGAAGTTTGTATAAACATTTACATCAAAGAAAAAACTACGCTGGCATTGAAAAGTCACTCCCTCCTTAAATTAAGGAAAAGGAGCCACTTTGGTACCGGGTACCATTAAACTCCTTCACCAATAGATTAAGAAAAATTGGGGATCAAGAGGGTTGCAGGCTTGACCTGAAACCGGCTTCTGATAAGAGTTAATAATAGTGTTGGAAAGGGCGCTTCTGGTATGGACAAGTTTGGCAGCGTAATTGACAGAACGTGCATGAAGCTTGGAAACAACTTTCTGAACTCTTTGAGAGTCGAGAACCAGCATGTGATTGTTGTAGATGGTGCCACCGTCTCCCAAAAGGATGGTGTGGAGGGTAGCGGAGACTCCTTGAAGGATGGAGCAGAGGCCTTTGTGTTGTTCCTGCGTGGCAATCAGCTGGTTCTGCTGTCTAGTGTCCTCACATTAATTGATCTCGAGGCGGATGTCACGTTGGAGAATGCTGAGATCTTTAGGTCGGTGCTGTCTGGAGAAGATGGATCTGCTGGTGGCGGCTGGCGGTGCTGCTGAGGTGCTCCCGGTCTCCCTCACTTGCCCCCTGCCACTCCTAAGAACCCACTCCCCTTCATTGCTAGCCTGTTGCTTTTTTGTCTCCGCGGATAAATGATGGAAGCAACCGGTACAGCATTTTGACGGCTGGAGGTAAACCTATTTTTGTCTAAGGAGCGGGGTGAAAGAGCCACTTTGGTATAATACTGGTTTCAGCTGTATTGGGAATAATCTGAAGATTTTGCTTAGCTGGCCGTTTGCCTATAGCCTTGGAGACAAAGCAAGATCCTAAGGAGCCTGTTTTGATGATGGCCTTGAAGATCATGCTGCATGCTAAGTTGTGTCTCTCAGTGATCACATTTCTTATTTGCGTGTGTTGGCATCCACAAAGGATATGCAGGGCACTGTCTAGTTGAGGGCAGAGGGGGCAAGATAGGCTTATTGAGTACTTAAACCATACCACATGCTTTTGGTTGTACAGGGTTCCTGCACTGTACTTCATGATGATGCACTTGGTTTTAACAGGGACATAGGATGCTGTTAGGTAAGTGTTGCTAGCGGCTCCGTTGGCAGTGCCATTTTTAATAAGGGTCTGGTAGAATTCATGATAGTTTGCTACGGTATTGGTATTTCCTAGTTTGTGGAGGGTGTGTGTATGTATGCTTGCAAGACGTCATGGTAGTTGGATAGGTACCAGAGCCTTGAGGTAGGTGACTGGGCTGTGTTTGGGTGACTTTGTACGATTCCGTGTTCTATATATTCTTTTGCAAGCCAGTAGATGTTGTAGAAGGGACTCCCCTCTGGGCCGGCTGTTTTGATAGAGGTAACCGCAACGTCAGAGTAGGTTGTGATTGTTTTTCTAGCAAGAGCATCAGCACAATTGCTGCTCATTATACCTGCGTGGGATTTGACTTTGTACAAAAGCGGGGCTATTACTTGCACATCACTTGCTTACAAAATGGTCATACTTCTTCACCTCACAATTTAATCAGGCCTCGTGAGCCAGTCTGGTCCAAAGTTTGGGATAAATAACTGCATTTGCATATGAACCTTGCCTGGAAGCAACTTTCTTGACCCTTTGCTCAGAATGTAACATTTTGCATTTATAGCCCGCAACAGACATCAGAAAAAGCACACAACCAACGTCAACCTCTTATCCAGCTTCTACGAACAAGGAGTCTCCGAGGCATCTCTTGAAACAACAAAGTCACACTTCATGTTATGCTTCTTGGAGTCGGGGGCACAATCTACAATCAGTACACCATAACTACTCTACTAAACTTAGGCATCCCCACGCACAAAATGCACCAACTAGCTACTAAACTGCACTGCCATGCAATAAAAAGCTTAAACAAGATTACAAAAACAAGACACAAAATACACCTTAACAACAACAGTGATAATGGGGGATCTGATGGGGGGGTTACTGGTAGAGCGGCTGGCTTCAGGAGGGCTAAACGCAGGCCGGATCGCATGGCTGACAACCCGCCGGATCCTCATTAGTCTCTGTTGTCTCTCTTTTTCGTCTTTTGGTGGGGATCTGGCTAGTGTGATCACTAGTTGAGAGCCTTTCCTTAATGCACGCTGGTGACTTCCAGCATAGACTTTTACTTTTACTTTACTAAGCACAGCTTGGCGTTATCTTGGCTCTACCTGACAAATAAAGACGCATGCAGTACATGAGGAGCTCCTTTTTCTCTGCTGCTTGCCTAGTGTGTCCAGAAGCATTGTCAACATATCATCAGCCATTATTCTTTGTATGGTAATGTGTCTTCTCTGTTTTGCAGCTCACATTTCCCGACCCTATTCTCTCAATACTACGAGGAGCAGCCTGGCCCAAATCATGCTCCGCTCCCCCAACAATGCTCAGCGTACTCAGCCCAGCATCAGAATTGGCTGAAACCTTTGCGGCGTCTCTTCTTCTGTGTTTTTGAGTGTTTTGTCAGTGGTGTTTTGTACCTAAAAGGTCTTAACTTTGTTAGTGGATAGGATTGCTGCAGTATTTCCTATTATGTCTTTGGTAAGCATTTTCCATTGGCAGTCCGTTTTCAATTGGTTTTTAATGCGATATTCCTCATCCGCATAAGCAGGTGAAAGTTGCTGTCCTAGGCTGCTTGCCTTCACTTTTCATTAGACATAAAGTCAAGCAACAAGAGGTCGATTAGGCAATGAACTTTCAATCCTAGTTCATGAAGAGGTGTGACTCGCTCTTCACATACGTAGCTCTCAGTAACCTATCCCTTGCGTGCAAAAGATGCTTGTTTCCCATGTTCAACTCCAGGCGTGCCTTTTGGTGGACCTGTCCTCGATTACTACTGATTTCCGTTGAACTTTGCCCTGGCTGATCATGCTAATTACTTCACATTTACTTTGTTGCTGACTGTGCCCATTATGCTAATCATGCTAATAACTTCACATTTACTTTGTTGCTGACTGTGCCCAGCCAAAAATGCCCGTCAGCTTTACATACAGGTAAGTCGTTTTTTCACGTTTTCATGTATGGGCACCTAACATGCACGGCATCAGGTTTACAACCAATTGTTTAATGATGATCTGACGGTGGTGTCAAAGGTCCTGTTTTTCATCATAACTCAGATGTTTACAAGTTCATAAGTATATAAGTATATCGCTATATATACCTCAGGGGGCATCTGAACGGAAGCTTCAAAAAAGCTTGTAACCACACCTAGCTAGTGCTAAGCAAACAAACGGGAAAGAGATGGAATGATGAAAGGATCAAGTTTGGGGAAGAAAAGGCGAGAAGTTGGAAGCCAAAAGGGAGCCAAAGTATGACCTAAGAACTAACAGATCAGGTTTGGTCTGAACACAGGGAGTCTTGAAGGAAGCAGTGCCAGTGCACCACAGAAAACAAGCCGAAGATCAAGCTAGATCTACTAGAAGCCAGAAACAAAGCAGCAAGCGGGTAGTAGGAGGCGCGAGCAGATTCTATTTCAGAAATATGGGCAGAGAGTCAAAATTGTTTATTTGTTTGTCTAGATGAACCTGCCACCCAACCACGAGAGTCTCAAGGAATCGCAACATCGCCGCAACAAGGCGGGCGCCTTGGGTTGTTGTCACTGATTCTGTTCTTGCTGGGGCTGCTTGGGCTGGTTTCGTTGATGCTGGTGCTGCTGGCTTGGCTGGTGCTGGCTTGGCTTCTTGGCTGATGCTGATGCTTGTGCTGTTGGTTTCCTTCCTCCCCTTCGGTTATACATTCTGGTATTCAGTGAGCACGCCAGAATTGCTTGTTGTGGCTCTCCATTAGGCTCTTTTTAATGTCTCAGGTTTTGCCTTTCTTCATTCATTCATCACCTCTTACTCAAAATCACTTTTCTAAGACATAAAAAGGCACTGGATGAGACCAGTTCTTAATTTTTACAACCATACGTTTACTTAACGCTGGCTGATCCAGCAATGCCTATCGGCCCAACATGTGTGGCTGCCGGTTACCCCCTTTGTAAACCCTTTGTTTGCAGATGCCCCTGAGGCATATATAGCGATGTAACCTTACACCTTAGTTGGCTTGAATGATGCTGCTGGCTTGGCTGGTGCTGCTAATTTAGAAGGCAGGAGGATGCACAACTTATTAGTGCCTGGTAGGTAATGTGTCCATGGGCGTCCGTATCTCGATTTTTGCCCCACAACTCTGCAACACTTCAGTTTCAGGTCTTGCTTATGACTATGCAGATGGATGCCTGCTTTATAAAGGAGCAGATTGGTACCCCCTTTGTCTGGGTGGGGGCACTGGAAGGGGGGTTTGGGGGGTGGGTCAGGGGGGTCAAGCCCAAGAATAGGACGTGCCTTGCTTCATAATCTTTTTTCCTGCCTCCTGGCGGGGGCATGCACAACCTGTCGGAAGGGGTTGGCCTGGGTCAGGGAGGCTTCCAACAGGCAGGTGGGAAAAGTTCATAAGTGCAGATGTCGATCCACCAGGCAGGTGGTACAAGTTCATAAGCGCAGCTGCCAATCTTTTTGATTAGTTTTTTGTTGGGACCGTTAGATGGAGCCATGCCAGACTGGAGGCCTCTGTAACCAACCTAATTTCACCAGCCATACCAGTTAACCTCTTTTTAGCTTTGAGACAGACTGTGAGCCATTCCTTATTTCAGTCAAATTTTGCTGTACTAGAGACCCTTTAAAAACAATGCA
>Ga0307945_1001797_pt1:15000-17102 | contig 17102 bp, 15 predicted proteins | sample OrgLakmetagen228_FD_201818 | JGI IMG/M metagenome (GOLD analysis project Ga0307945, IMG submission 201818) | Saline water microbial communities from Organic Lake, Antarctica - #228 | ecosystem: Environmental > Aquatic > Non-marine Saline and Alkaline > Saline | place: Antarctica...
TGCAGCTGTCAAGTTCAAATACTGCCTGGATCAAACAGTGTGTGCCATCACAGCTTCCGCCCAGCAGGCAAGTACACCTCTACTTATTGCCAAAGCTTGCAAGGTAGTCAATCATGGGCAACCCCATTGCTCTGGCACCCCTGCACACGCCTGCTCCCTGCAATATCCCTTGCACATCCCTTTGCACACACCTGCTCCCTGCAACAGCCCTTGCACACCCCTTTGCACACACCTGCTCGCTGCAACCTCCCTTTGCACTCACCTGCTCATACACGGCTATGGCGGCGTTTGAGAAGGTTTGGCCCAGCATGTGCACGAGATCACAGCTGTGAGAAGGCTCCATGTACACAAGCACGCACTCTGACAATATCAATGTTGGCGCACTGTGAGCACAGGTCCAAAGTACACTGTAAATCCTAAGTGCACTGCAAATCGAAAGCGCACCGCAGTGTGAGCACAGGTCCGAAGTGTATGCCTAAGGAAAACAACAACAACAACACACATTTGTGTTTTATTAGTCTCGGCAGAGCTGTTATTTGTTCCTTGGGATTGATTTTGTACCGACCTCCAAAAAACAATTTTGGTCAGCATTGGTCACTTGCTTTTTATCTTTAGGTACACAGGCGATTGTCGGGGGAAGCATGAGACCCAAATCTACACAAACGTTGTGGGCAAGGACACACAGGGTTTAAAGGCAATGAGGATGCAGGCGGCAAACAGGGTGGCAGGGCAAATCACTGCTAGAGTTGGCCAGAGTTGTGTATAAAACGTATAATACCGTGTATATGAACATTTCCCTGCTATGACTACCTTATAAACACCGTACATATATGGTTCTGGCCAACTCTACTCATTGCCCTTTTGCACGTGTTCATGGAAGCAACAGATAGGATTGCTACACCGTGAGTTTGACACAGGTATTTAGAAGTCGTAAGCAGGTGGCACACATGCAGGTGAAATTGAGTGATGCATGCAAGTTCAACATAGCGAACGCACACAGAAATTGCATTTGAATGATACCGTACCTTCCCTTACTCATCCCGCACCCTTAATTTCAAAATCTTGCACCTTCCCTGCACCCCCAGACTGCATATTTTTGCCCTTCCTGCATCAACCCCGCAGAGCCTTTAGCCCTATTCAGCACCAATAAGCTTCACAATCAACCTCAATGAAAGAGAACACCGCCTGAGTAAACGTCCTTCCATGCGTGTTGTTTGCATGTGAGTTTGCTCTCTGTTCTGCTACTGCCCAGAATCTCAAGATTTGCTTCCTCTTCTCTAGCCACTATCACTGCTGCTGCTGCTGCTGCTTATGCGTGCTGCTGGTGTTGCTTAGGTGCGGGCAGCCGTGGTGCGTGACCTCGTCTGCCCCACCTGCTCATATTTTATCTGCTGGGTTGCTTTAACCTGCTCTACATGCGCAAGCGTTGGTCCTCTTCAACCCCTACGCCTTCCTCTTATTCTTCTTCCCCCTGCCACACAGCTTCCCCCTCATGAGCGTCAATGCCTTCGTGCATAACAGCTGTGCCCCTGAGGTCCAAATTGTGAGGTCTGTAGCAATCTTTGACCTGCCAATCGGCCTTTTATTGGCTGCCTCCTCCCCCTTAGTGCTCAGCCCGATCCGCTTTTGCTTCCTGGCTCAGACGGTTGCCCTGCTGCTCGACTGTCGCCGCGGCTGCTTTCAGGGATTTCCCCTTGGGAGCAACCGGTGCTGGGGCTGGGGCTGCTGAGGCTGAGGCTGAGGCTGCCTGGTGCTGTGGGACAGGGGTGGGGCGAGGGGTACCTCTCACTGTTCATGACCGGCAGCGGCTCAAAAAGGGTTAATTTCACCAACCCCGCACAACCCCGCAGGGTCAAAATAGATACCGTAGGTTCACGATCACTTCGGAAATTAATTAATTATTTGGCCAGAAAACGAAAATTTTTATTAATTCTTGGAGGCCTCTCCGAACTGAATTCGAAGTGATAAATTAATTATTTATAGTGATTTTGAGGGTGATATCGAAATGAGCTCCAAGCGCGCCAGTGTGAACCCCTGGCCGGGTTCTTGAAGCCCCTGTCCCCAGCCTCAGCCACAGCCACAGCTTCAGCCTCTTCAACAAA
>Ga0307945_1001798_pt1 | contig 17099 bp, 18 predicted proteins | sample OrgLakmetagen228_FD_201818 | JGI IMG/M metagenome (GOLD analysis project Ga0307945, IMG submission 201818) | Saline water microbial communities from Organic Lake, Antarctica - #228 | ecosystem: Environmental > Aquatic > Non-marine Saline and Alkaline > Saline | place: Antarctica: Organic Lake...
TTCCAGCCGGAAGGTGCCATCCGCGTCGGTGAGGGTCGCGCCGTGGCTGCGCTCGTCGCGTTCATGGCCTTCGGTCGTGTGGGCCCAGATCTGGATGCGGGCCCCCTCGAGCGGCGCACCGTCGCCGACCCGGCGCACGGTGCCTGTCATCCAGAATCCGCCGCCACCGATACGGTCGACGATCGGCGCACCGGGGATGTAGTTGTTCGCCCCCCCGCGCATCGTCTGTGTCGGCGAGATGTCCTTGGCGCGGGCCGGCACGAGCAGGCCCGAGGCCCCGGTCGTCAACACGGCCCCGGCAGTGGCGGCCCCGGCGACCAAAAAGGCGCGGCGGTTCGGTGTGGAGCGGGTCATGCGATCCTCCTTCGGGTTATGTGCGAGGGCATCGTTGGGTCAGCCCTCGCATCATTCGGATAAAAAGTAGGGCGCACCGGGTGCGGTTTCAACATCGGCGCCCCGCCCAAGGTGGACGATCCTGCATGGCAGGCTTATGTGATCGGCGAAGGTGATAGGGGATAAACCAGGTCAAGCGGGGGCGATATGTTCAAGCGAAGCAGCCGGCTCGCGCGCGGTGCGATGATCGTCGCGCTGATGCTCGCCCCCGCAGCGGCGGTATGGGGTGGCGGCGCGGACACGGTCGCGACCCCGCCCGCTGGTCTGATGTGGAACCGGACAGGCCTTCCGGCGGTGTTTCCGCTGCAGGTCAAGACGCCGCCGGGGCAGGATCATGTCCTGACCCTGATCGATGCCGACACCGGTACCGACGCCTTGGCCGCCTATATAAAAGGTGGCGCGTTCTTCAAGGTGCTGGTGCCGCCCGGGACGTATCGATTGACATTCGCCTTCGGCGATGTCTGGCACGGGCGGGAAGATCTGTTCGGACCGGGCGGGGACACGCGGGTTTTCGAATTGCGCCGCCCCCTGACCTTCGAGACGCGCGGGCTGGGGGTCAAGGCCGGTCATGTCGTCGACCTGTCGACCCGCCGCCCCGGAGAGATCGCCGGGGTCATGTTGAAGGATCAACTCATTTGCCAGTCATTCAGGCTGCGGTTTCCGCCGCGTGACATCTCTGACCCTGCAAAGGTGCGGCAGCTTGACGGGGTCGATTACGGGGTCGGTGACACGCCGCGCTATGCCCTGAACCGTCCGCTTTTGTCGACGCAGCCGCGCCGGGATCTGCGGTCGCGCTACTGCGGATGACCGGGATCCGGCGCGTGCCCCGAAAACCGCGCCGATTTCCGCCCAGAGATGGCGACAGGCCCATCTGCATGCTTGTCCGACGCGGGCCGCATGCATAGAAGGCGAACATGACAAGATTGCATGGTCTCACTCTCGCGCTTTGCCTTTGCCTGCCGACAAGCGGGGCGGTGTCGCATCCGCATGTGTTCGTCGATGTCGGGCTGCGGTTCGAAAGCGACAGTGCCGGCAACCTCACCGGGGTCGAGGTGACATGGCGCTATGACGATTTCTTCTCGCTTCTGATCCTGAGCGACATGGGGATGGATTCCGACGGGGACGGCGTGCTGACGGATGCCGAGCGCGCGCGCCTGAAAGGCTTCGATCTGGAGGAATGGCCCGAGGGGTTCGAGGGCGATCTCTACATTCACCGGGACGGCAAGAAGATCACGCTCGACCATCCGGTGCCCACGGGTGTCGCGCTGACGGATGGCCGGATCGTCGCCACGCATCGGCGCAGTTTCGGTCCGGTGCCCGCCGATGGGGTGAAGGTCGAGCCCTATGATCCGACCTATTACGTGGATTACACGCTGGCCGGGCCGGTGGATCTGCCCCAAGGGTGCAGCCACACGGTCCGCGGGCCCGATCTCGACGCGTCGCAGCGCGCCTTCCGCGATATGGTGAGCGAGCTGAGCGCCGAGGAACAGTTCGACGGGGTCGAGGTGGGCAATCTCTTTTCCGACGTGATGGTCGTCTCATGCACCGCAAATTTCTGAACCGACCGGGTCTGAGCCTGGCGGCGCTTGCGCTTGCGGGCGTGGCGATCTGGCTGTGGGGGTTTGGCGGGGCCGGCGATGTGGCCGCCTGGGCGCGCGCCGGGCAGGCCGAGACGCAACAGGCCATGGCGCGGCTGCTGCGCAGCTTGCGGGCGGGCGATCCCGGCGCGCTGAGCGGTCTGCTGGGGCTGTGTTTCGCCTACGGCTTCTTCCACGCGGCGGGGCCGGGTCACGGCAAGATCCTGATCGGCGGCTACGGCATGGCCGCTCGGGTGAGCGCGCTGCGGCTGTCGGGGCTTGCGCTCGCCTCGAGCCTTGCGCAGGCGGCCTCTGCGGTGGGGCTGGTCTATGCCGGTGTGCTGCTGCTGGATCTCACGCGGCAGCGCATGACCGGGCTGGCCGAGGATATCATGGCACCGGCGAGCTATGCCGCGATTGCCGCGGTGGGAGGCTGGCTCGCGCTGCGCGGGGTGCGGCGGCTGCGGCACGCGACCCGGTCCGCAGAACATCGGCACGAGGCCCCCTGCGCCAGTTGCGGCCATCACCACGCCCCGACGCCGTCGCAAGCCGAGGCGGTCACGGGCTGGCGCGATGCCGCCGTGCTGATCGGGGCGGTGGCGATCCGGCCCTGCACCGGGGCGCTGTTCCTGCTGATCCTGACATGGCGCATGGGGCTTGAGATGGCGGGCATCCTTGGCACCTTCGCTATGGGTCTGGGCACGGCGAGCGTGACGCTGGCCGTCGCGCTGGCCTCGGTCACGCTGCGCGAGGGCGCGCTGGCGCGTCTGGCGCCGGGGCCGGGCGGCGGGCTGGCGCGAGCGCTGCCGCTGCTGGAACTGGCCGCCGGCGTGATCATCGCCGCACTGGCGCTGCAACTGATGCGCGCGGCGCTCTGAGGGGGCTTGCGCGGCGCTGCCAGCGCGGCTAACGCCCGAGCCATGCAACCGCGCCTTTCATATCGCCAGCATGCCCGCGCCGTGCTGGGCCTTGGCCTGCCGCTGATCGGCAGCCATGTGGCGCAGTTCGCCATAAACCTCACCGATGCGCTGATGCTGGGCTGGTATTCGGTCGAGGCGTTGGCGGCCGAGGTTCTGGGGGGCACGCTGTTTTTCGTGCTCTTCATCATGGGATCGGGTCTGGCCTGGGCGGTGATGCCGCTGGTCGCGTCCGCGCAGGCCTCTGGCGAGGGCGCGCAGGTCCGGCGGGTGACCCGCATGGGGCTCTGGGCGTCGATGATCTTCGGGCTGATATGCCTGCCGCTGATGCTGGGATCGGAGGTGCTCTTTGGCCTGCTGGGGCAGGCACCGGGCACGTCGGCGCTGGCCGCGGATTACCTGATCATCGCGGGCTGGGGGATATTGCCGGCGCTCGCCGTCATGGTGCTGAAATCCTATCTTGCGGCGCTGGAGCGCACCGCGGTGGTGCTCTGGGTCACGCTGGCGGCGGTCGGGGTGAATGTCTGCGTCAACTATCTCCTGATCTTCGGCAATTTCGGCTTTCCCGAACTGGGCATCGAGGGGGCCGCGATCGCGTCCTTGTTCGTGCATCTCGGCTCGCTTGTCGCGCTGGTGATCTATGTGCGGCATGTCACGCCCGAGCATGCGCTGTTCACCCGGCTGTGGCGTCCCGACTGGTCGGCGCTGGCGCGGGTGGTCCGTCTCGGCTGGCCGATCGGGATCACCAATCTGGCCGAGGTCGGGCTGTTCGCCGCGGCCTCGGTGATGATGGGGTGGTTGGGCACGCTGCCCTTGGCGGCGCATGGTATCGCGCTGCAGGTGACATCGGTGGTGTTCATGGTGCATGTCGGCCTGTCGAACGTGGCCACGGTGCGCGCGGGGCAGGCGCACGGGCGCGGGGACGGGCAGGGCCTGCGCGACGGGGCGCGCATGGTGCTGGGCGTGTCGATGGCGGTCGCGCTGTCGACCATGGCGCTGTTCCTGCTGGTGCCAGATGCGTTGATCGGCGTGTTCCTCGATCCCCGTGATCCGGCGCGCGCCGACGTGATGGCCATCGGGCGTGTGCTGCTGGCCGCCGCCGCGCTGTTCCAGCTTGTCGACGCGGCGCAGGTCATGGCCCTGGGATTGCTGCGCGGTGTCCAGGACACCCGCGTGCCGATGGTCATCGCCGCGCTGAGCTACTGGGCCGTGGGTGTGCCTGTCAGCTACGTTCTGGGGTTCGTGCTGGGCTATGGCGGGGCGGGGATCTGGCTTGGCATGGCGGTCGGGCTGGCGCTGGCCGGGGTGTTCATGCTGGTGCGCTTCTGGGGCTGGTCGGTGCGCGGGGTGCAGGCGCCTGCCACGCCGCGGGCGGGATGATCGTCGCCCTTCCAGGCCTGAACGTTTTCAGAATCGTCGAAGACGGAGATCAAGAAAATTCGAAATTTTCTTGGACGGAATTTTTTGAAAATTCCGTTTGTCAGAGCCGTCCGAAGCGACCCCTCACTTGTCCTTCAGCACCCGGTCCGCCTTCTTGCGCACCAGCACCGTGCGCAGGTCGTGCATCGCCAGCAGCAGCGCATCCGTCACCCGGTCGAGCTGCGCGTCTGTGGCGCGGGACTGGGCCCATTGGGCCGTGGTGTTGAGATGGTCCACGGTGCGCAGGATGTCGTCGATATCGCGGTGCTCGAGGATCTCCTGCCGCTTCTGCATCCAGTCGGTGATCGCCGCGATGTCGGCCTCGGACAGGGTGTGATCGCCATGCGGCTTGATCTCGCCCTTGCGGATGTTGACCACCGCGATCTGCTCCATGTCGATCCGGCGCTGCCGGTTGCCGGTATCGATGCGGAACACGACCGCCCCGTTCTCGCGGACCCTGAAATAATACTCCGGCAGATCGTCGGCCATGTGCCGCCCCCCTCGCGTCCCTGGTCAGTCGAGCGCCGCGCAGAAGCTCTGGATCCGGCTGCACGCCTCGGACAGCGCCGCGTCGGAGGTGGCGTAGCTGACCCGGAAATTCGGCGACAGGCCGAAGGCCGCGCCGAAGACCACCGCCACGCCCGTCTCGTCCAGCAGGGCCGTCGCGAAATCCTCGTCGGTGTCGATCCGCGTGCCGGCGGCGCTGGTCTTGCCGATGAGGCCCGCGATCGAGGGGTAGACGTAGAACGCCCCGTCGGGCACCGGGCAGGTCACGCCGGGGATGGCGTCCAGCATCGCGACCACCAGATCGCGGCGGCGCTTGAACACCGCGTTGTTGGCGGCGATGAAATCGTGGGGTCCGGTCAGCGCCGCGACCGCCGCCCACTGGCTGATGGTGCAGGGGTTCGAGGTCGATTGGCTCTGGATCTTGCGCATGCCGCCGATCAGCTCTTCGGGGCCGGCCGCAAAGCCGATGCGCCAGCCGGTCATGCAATAGGCCTTGGAGACGCCATTGCAGGTCAGCGTGCGCGGATAAAGCTTCGGCTCGACCTGCGCGGGGGTGCAGAACTCGAACCCGTCATAGGCCAGATGTTCGTACATGTCGTCGGTCATCACCCAGACATGGGGATGGCGCAGCAGCACATCGGTCAGCGCGCGCAGCTCGTCCCGGCTGTAGCCCGCCCCGGTGGGGTTCGAGGGCGAATTGAAGATGAACCAGCGGGTCTTCGGTGTGATCGCGGCCTCGAGCGCGCCTGCCGTCAGCTTGAAACCGGTCTCGATCCCGGCGGGTACGATCACCGGTTCGCCCCCCGCAAGCCGCACCATGTCGGGGTAGCTGACCCAGTAGGGCGCGGGGATCACCACCTCGTCGCCGGGGTTCACCGTCGCCATCAGGGCGTTGTAGAGGATTTGCTTGCCGCCCGAGGCCACGCTGACCTGCGCGGGGGTGTAATCCAGCCCGTTATCGCGCCGGAACTTGGCGCAGATCGCGTCCTTCAACTCGGCGATGCCGTCGACGGCGGTGTATTTCGTGCGGCCCTCCTCGATCGCGCGGATGCCCGCCGCCTTGATGTGGTCCGGCGTGTCGAAATCCGGCTCGCCCGCGCCCAGCCCGATCACGTCGCGCCCTTGCGCCTTCAGTTCCTGCGCTTTCGTCGTCACCGCGATGGTGGGCGAGGGTTTCACACGCGATAATGTCGCGGAAAGGATCGACATCGACGTCTCCGGTTTGAATTCACCTGATCGATCCAATAAGGTACACGTGATGGGCGATCAAGGACGATCACCGGAAAGGGAAGAGATGACGAACGACAACAATGAAAACTGGTTCGACCCGGATGTAACCACCTTTGGCGACCGTGTCGCGGGAGCGCGGGATCATGCGAACATGACACAGGCCGATCTGGCCAAGCGGCTGGGGGTGAAGCTCAAGACGCTGCGCGCCTGGGAGGACGACCAGTCCGAGCCGCGCGCCAACAAGCTGTCGATGATGGCGGGGCTTCTGAATGTCTCGCTGCTATGGCTTCTGTCGGGCGAGGGCGAGGGCCCTGGCAGCCCCGCGCTTGGCGATCTGTCGCCTGACATCACCGAGATGCTCACCGAGATCCGCGATATCCGCGCGCAGATGGCGCTGTCCACCGATCGTCTGGCGCGGCTGGAGAAAACCCTGCGCGCCAAGCTGAGGGAAGAAGCCGTTGACTGAGGAAAGCCGTGACACGAGGATCAAACGCCTGTCGATGCGCTCGATGCGGCGGGGCATCAAGGAGATGGACGTCATCCTGAGCCGCTATGCCGCAATGCGCCTTGCGGATATGGACGAGGCCGCCCTCGAGGGCTATGACGCGCTGCTGGTGGAAAACGATCAGGATCTCTACCAGTGGGTGAGCGGGCAGGTGCCGCCGCCCGCGCAGCATGCCGGGCTTGTCGATGATATCACCCGCGTGGCCTGCGCCCCTAAATAGATCGGATTTTATACGCTATCGTCTGGGTTTAACCGATTATTCGGCTTTGTGGTGCAAGGTCCTGTGCGAACACCAGCGCACGGAGAGTATAATGAGTTTTAACAAGTACCCCGCACCCCCGGATGAGCAGACCGCGTTCATCACCGGATATCTCGAGGCGTTGTCGCTTGTCGAACGGTTGCACCGTCTTTTGCTCGACGTGGTCAAGGACGAGTTCGAACGCGTCGGCATTCTGGACATCAACGCGGTGCAGGCGCTGCTCTTGTTCAATATCGGCGATCACGAGGTCACCGCGGGCGAGTTGAAGACGCGCGGGTATTACCAGGGCAGCAATGTCAGCTATAACCTCAAGAAACTGGTCGACACGGGCTACATGAACCATCAGCGCTGCGAGATGGACAGGCGCACGGTGCGCGTCCGGCTGACCGAGAAAGGCCGCGGCATCCGCGACGTGGTAGCGGCGCTGTTCGCGCGCCATGCCGAGGGGCTGGAGGCGCATGGCGTGCTCGGCCCCGACGGGATCGACCAGATAACAAGTTCGCTGCGCCGGGTGGAACGGTACTGGACCGAGCAGATCCGCTATATCTACTGACCGGGGCTCAGCGATCGGACCGGGCGGGCGCCCAGTCTCACGTCGCTGATCTCGCGAAAGAGTTTGCGCCCCATGGCGCGCTCGAAATCCTCGAAGCCTTCGGCGACTTCCAGAAAGGCGCCCGGCCCGTGCAGCACCTCGGTTCGGTAATGCATCACCACCGCCGCGTCGTCGCCCTGTATCACCAGCCCGTTCACGGTGATGCCGTCGAAGGGAAAATGCCGGTAGGCAAGGGGCGGGCCGAAGCCCTGATTGTTGACCCCGTCGCCCGAGACGTCGATCACCCGGCGGGTGCAGTCCGGTGCGCGGGTCATCAGTTGCGCGCCATAGCCAAGGGCCGACCCGAGGGCGGTGGGGAACTGCGCCGTCGCGCGCCGCATGGTGGCGATCGCGGCCACAGCACTGGTGATGTCTTCGGGATTGCGCAGGGCCGTCCAGTCAAGCTGCAGCTTTTGCTGGAACCGGCCGCTCCATTCATAGACGGCCAGCACCACGTCTCCGGTGCCACTGCGCAGAATCGCGTGACGGATATCGGGCGCGTCCAGCGCGGCCGCCAGCCCGGCGCGTTGCAGCGCGTACTCCCGCGCATCGACCGACGATGACGCATCCAGCGCCAGAATCAGCGCGAGGCGGCAGGCGGCATCCGCCGGGGCTGCCATCAGCCCCGACAGAAATGCGGCGAGCCTTACCAACTGCCGGTGTTTTCCATGCTCGTCCACGGCTCGACCGGGGTCAGGGCCTCGCCCTCCTGCAACAGCTCCACCGAGATGTTGTCGGGGCTGCGCACGAAGGCCATGCGCCCGTCGCGCGGCGGGCGGTTGATCGTCACGCCGTTATCCATCAGATGCTGGCACATCTCGTGAATGTTGCCGACCGAATAGGCCAGATGCCCGAAATGCCGGCTGTCCGAGGGCAGCTCCGCGTCGCCGTCCCAGTTCCAGGTCAGCTCGACGGGGCATTCCTCCTGTCCTTCGGGGGCCATGAAGACGAGGGTGAAGCGCCCCGCCTCGACATCCATGCGGCGCGTCTCCCTGAGGCCCAGAAGGCCGAAGAAACGCATGGTCGCGTCCAGATCCTTGACCCGGACCATGGTGTGCAGATACTTGATTTTCATGTGATCTCCTTTTTTACCGTCGGGCGACAGGATAAGCGCCTGCGGCGCGGTGTCGAGGGCAAAGGCGGGGCCGACATCGCTGCATGTCGCATGGCACCCTTGCATTCTGCAAGATATGGTAGCACAGCGACTCAAGCTATCCGGAAAGGCCCTGCCATGCCCCTCAGCCCCGACCATCAGGCCGAAATCGACGCGCAGCGCGCGGACCCGCACAAGACCCTGCGCGCCACGGCCCCGGGGATGGAGCCGCATCTGTACACCGCCTACCCGGTGCTCGATCACGGCTTCGTGCGGGTGATCGATTACATGGGCGACGATGCGGCGATCTGTCAGGCGGCGCGGGTCAGCTACGGGCGCGGCACCAAATCGGTCAGCAATGACGAGGGGCTGATCCGCTACCTGATGCGGCACTGGCACTCGACCCCGTTCGAGATGTGCGAGATCAAGCTGCATGTCAAACTGCCGGTCTTCGTGGCGCGGCAATGGATCCGGCACCGCACCGCCAACGTCAACGAGTATTCGGCGCGGTATTCGATCCTCGACCGCGAATTCTACATCCCCGCCCCGGATGCACTGGCCGCGCAATCGACCACCAACAATCAGGGCCGGGGGGCGGCGCTGGAGGGCGCGGAGGCCGACCGCGTGCTGCGGCTGCTGACCGATGACGCGATGCGCAGCTATGATCATTACGAGGACATGATCAGCCAGGACGGCCAGCAGGGCCTCGCGCGCGAGCTGGCGCGGATGAACCTGCCCGCCAATATCTACACGCAATGGTACTGGAAAACCGATCTGCACAACCTGCTGCATTTTCTGCGCCTTCGGGCGGATGCCCATGCGCAATACGAGATCCGTGTCTATGCCGAGGCGATCTGCGACATCGTCGCCGACTGGGTGCCCGCCGCCTACCGTGCCTTCGCCGATTACCGCATGGGGGGGGCGACACTGTCGGCGACGGCGCTCGATTGCGTTCGGCGGATGCTGGCGGGCGACGAGGTGACACAGGAGACTAGCGGCATGTCGAAGGGCGAGTGGCGCGAATTTCAGGCGGCGATCGGCCGCTGAGCAGGATCAGGAGAGGGTGCCGATATGACCGAAGAGATTCACCCGTTGCTGCTTTGCGGTGGCTCGGGCACGCGGCTCTGGCCGTTGTCGCGCAAAAGCTACCCCAAGCAGTTCACCCGGCTGACCGGCAATGAGAGCCTGTTTCAGGCCTCGGCGCGGCGGCTGTCGGGGCCGGGCTTTGGCGCGCCTGTCGTGATCACCGCGGGCGATTACCGCTTTGTCGTGACCGAGCAGCTGGCCGGGGCCGAGACCTGTGCCGCCGCCACGCTGATCGAGCCCGAGGGGCGCAACACCGCGCCCGCGATCCTCGCCGGCGCGCTCGAGCTGCATGCCCGCGCGCCCGGTGCTCTGATGCTTGTGGCGCCATCCGATCACGTGATCCCGGATGCTGCGGCCTTTCGGGCCGCCGTGCAGGCGGCGGTGCCGGCCGCCCGTGCCGGGCAGATCGTGACCTTCGGCATTCGCCCCGACCGGCCCGAGACGGGCTATGGCTGGCTCGCCCTCAGCGAGGCGCCGGGGGCCGGTTTCGCCCCGGTGCCGCAGCCGCTGCGGGGGTTCGTCGAGAAACCCGATGCCGCCACCGCCCAAGAATTGCTGGCGGGCGGGATGCATCTGTGGAACGCGGGCATCTTCCTGTTTTCCACCGACGCGATCCTCGCCGCCTTCGAGACGCATCAACCCGCGATGCTGGCCGCCGTGAGGCGGGCCGTCGAGGAGGCCGCGCGCGATCTGCATTTCCTGCGGCTCGACCCGGAGGCATGGGCCGATTGCGCCGATATCTCGATCGACTACGCGGTGATGGAAAAGGCCGACAACCTGACCGTGGTGCCATATGGTGGCGCATGGTCGGATCTGGGCGGCTGGGACGCGGTCTGGCGCGAAAGCGGTCCGGATGCGGCGGGCATCGTCACCTCGGGCCCCGCCACCGCCATCGACTGCACCGACAGCCTGCTGCGTGCCGAAGACGGCCAGCAGGCGCTGGTCGGGATCGGCCTTTCGGACATCATCGCGGTGGCGATGCCCGACGCGGTGCTGGTCGCCCACAAGGACCGCGCGCAGGACGTCAAGCAGGCCGTCACGGCCCTGAAGGCGCAAGGCGCAAAACAGGCCGAGACGCTGCCGCGCGACTACCGCCCCTGGGGCTGGTTCGAGGGGATCGCGCTTGGCGAGCGGTTCCAGGTGAAACGCATCCATGTCCATCCCGGCGCAGCGCTTTCGCTGCAGAGCCATCACCACCGCTCCGAGCATTGGATCGTGGTGGCCGGCACCGCGAAGGTGACCATCGACGACAAGGTCCAGCTGGTGACGGAGAACCAGTCGGTCTACATCCCTCTGGGTGCGGTGCACCGGATGGAGAACCCCGGCAAGGTGCCGATGATCCTGATCGAGGTGCAGACCGGCACCTATCTGGGCGAGGACGACATCACCCGCTACGAGGATATCTATTCCCGCGGCGCGGGGGCAAAGGGGTGAGCGCCCGCCGCGCTGCCGGCCCGACAAAGCGATTGACCGGCGCGGACCCGTCTGTCATGTGCCGGCCCCGGACAGGGTGAGGCGAGCGCCATGAAGGTCATCATCTGCGGCGCCGGTCAAGTGGGCTGGCAGATCGCCCGGCATCTGTCGGGCGAGCGCAACGACGTCACCGTGGTGGACAACAATCCCGATCTGGTGCGCCGGGCCACGGACACGCTGGACGTGCAGGGGATCACCGGCTTTGCCTCGTATCCGGACGTGCTGGACCGTGCGGGCGCGCGTGACGCCGACCTGATCATCGCCGCGACCTATTCCGACGAAGTCAACATGGTGACCTGTCAGGTCGCGCATTCCGTCTTCGACATTCGCCGCAAGATCGCGCGGCTGCGCAGCCAGTCCTATCTGGATGCCATCTATTCCGATCTCTACCGGCGCGATCACCTGCCCATCGACGTGGTGATCAGCCCCGAACGCGAGGTGGCGCAGGCCGCGCTGCAGCGTCTGGCCGCCCCCGCCGCGTTCGACACCGAGACCTTCATGGACGGGTCGGCGCGGCTGATCGGTCTGCGGCTGGAAGAGGACTGTCCTGTGCTCAACACGCCGCTGCGGCAACTGAGCGATCTGTTCTCCACGCTGCGGGTCGTGGTGCTGGCGGTGCGGCGCGACGGGCGGCTGTTCGCGCCCGAACCCGGCGATCAGCTTTTCGAGGGCGACGCCTGCTATCTGTTCGCGCCCACCGAGGATGTGCCGCGCATGCTGGACGTGTTCGGCAAGGCGCAAAAACGGCAGGACCGCGTGGTGATCGTCGGTGCCGGCAATATCGGGCTGGCGGTGGCCCAGGCGCTGGAGGCACGCCCCGGCGGGCGGGTGCGCACCAAGGTGATCGAGATGAACCGTGCCCGGGCCGAGCGCGCGGCGGACACGCTGGAGCGGACCATCGTACTCAATGGCGACGGGCTGAATACCGGCATCCTGACCGAGGCGGGGATCGCGCGCGCCGATGCCGTGCTGGCGGTGACCGATGACGACAAGACCAACATGCTGGCCGCCGTGCGCGCCAAGTCCGAGGGCTGTCCCTTCGCGATCTCGCTGATCAACGATCCCACCATGGTGTCGCTGCTCGATCCGCTGAACATCGACGCCTTCATCAATCCGCGTGCCACCACCGTCAGCTCTATCCTGCGCCATATCCGGCGCGGCAAGGTGCGGGCCGTCTATTCGATCGGCGATGCCGAGGCCGAGGTGATCGAGGCCGAGGTGCTGTCGACCTCGCCGCTGGCCGGGGCGGCGGTGCGCGATATCGACTTTCCCGAAGGCGTTCTGCTTGGCGGGGTCAAGACGGGCGACAGGATCCGCAAGCCGAGCGGCAGCCTGCGAATCGAGGCCGGCGACGTGGTGGTGATCTTCGCGCTGGCGGCCGACGTGGCCGCGGTCGAGAAGATGCTGCAGGTCTCGATCGACTATTTCTGATCCGATGGTCGCGCGGCTTCTGAACTTTCCCCTGATCCTGATCCTCGCCGGTTTCGCGGCGCTGATGATGGTCCTGCCGGCCATCGACGCGACGATGCGCGGCGACGCCGACGTGGCGCGCGCCTTTTTCTATTCCGGCCTGCTGGGTCTGGCGCTGTTCGTGTCGGTCGGGCTGGCCCTGTCGGGGCGCGGCTCGGCGCGCCGCATGAGCGACACGCAGAACCTCGCGGCGCTTTTGATGGCCTATATCCTGCTGCCGGTCTACCTTGCGCTGCCGTTCTACGAAGGGGTGCAGACGACCACCTATCTCAATGCCTATGTCGAGATGGTGTCGAGCTTCACCACGACGGGTGCCACGTTTTTCGGCGCGCCCGGGCGGCTTGGCGACAGCCTGCATCTGTGGCGCGCGCTGGTCGGCTGGGCCGGCGGGTTGCTGATCTGGATCTCCGCCTCGGCGGTGCTGGCCCCGATGAGCCTTGGCGGATTCGAGGTCACCGTGCGCGCCGAACCGGGGCAGGACGACGCCCGTCTCGGCCGGTTCGAGCGGGCCAGCCCGGTGCGCCGTCTGGGCCAGGTGACGCGGACGCTGGTGCCGGTCTATGCCGGGCTGACGCTGGTGCTGTGGATCCTGCTGATGGCGGGGGGCGAGCGCGCCTTCACGGCCGCGGTGCACGCGATGTCGACGCTGGCGACCAGCGGCATCTCGTCCGTCGGCGGCGTGCAGAACGGCGCGGCGGGCATTTTTGGCGAGGTGGCGATCTTCGTCTTTCTGATTTTCGCGCTGTCGCGGCTGACATTTTCCTCGGACACCGTGTCGACGGTGCCGCAGGGCGTGTGGCGCGACCCAGAGTTCCGGCTTGGCATGACGATTGTCTGCGGCGTCCCGCTATTGCTGTTTCTGCGGCACTGGATCGGTGCGCTGGAGGTGTCGGGGCCGAACGACATCGCACAGGCCCTGCGGGCCTTCTGGGGGGCAGCGTTCACCGTGCTGTCATTCCTGTCGACCGCCGGGTTCGAAAGCGCCGACTGGCAGACGGCGCGCGACTGGTCGGGGCTGCGCACACCGGGGCTGATCCTGATGGGGCTGGCGATGGTCGGCGGCGGCGTCGCCACCACGGCCGGCGGGGTCAAGCTGCTGCGGGTCTATGCGCTTTATCTGCACGGGCAGCGCGAGGTCGAGCGGCTGATCCATCCCTCGTCGGTGGGGCGTGCCTCGGGTTCGGGGCGGCGCATCCGGCGGCAGGGCGCCTATATCGCGTGGATCTTCTTCATGCTGTTCGCGATGACACTGACCGCGTTGACCGCCGCGCTTGCGCTTTTCGGACAGGGGTTCGAGCAGGCGCTGATCCTCGCGCTGTCGGGGCTGTCGACCACCGGCCCGCTTATCCACACGGCGGCCGAGGATCCGATCCGGCTTGTGCAGCTGGGGATCGGGGCCAAGCTTGTCTATGCTGCGGCGATGGTGCTGGGCCGGCTCGAGACGCTGGCCCTCATCGCGCTCTTCAATCCGGCGGTCTGGCGCGACTGAGACCGGGCGCTCCGGGCCATCGCGCGATTTTTGGCTGGAAACTCGGGCCTTGACAGGACATACTCAGGCCCCGAGGTGATGGTAAAGACACCCCACGCATGCGGCATGCGCAAGAAACAAGGCAGGGTAGTGAATGGCTTCTGACAGAACGAATTTGCAGGACGCGTTTCTCAATCAGGTGCGCAAGACCAAGATCCCGGTCACCGTCTTCCTGATCAACGGGGTGAAGTTGCAGGGCGTGATCACCTGGTTCGACAATTTCTGCATCCTGCTGCGGCGCGACGGGCAGTCGCAACTGGTCTACAAGCATGCCGTGTCGACGATCATGCCGTCGCAACCGGTCAACCTTTACGACGGCGACGAGGCGACTTGAGGGAAACCGCAGGCAAGACCACGCGCGCCTGGGTCGTTCATCCCGATATCGTCACCGACGGCCGCGGCCGCGATCCCGAGCTTGCCCTGCAAGAGGCGGTGGCGCTCGCGCTGGCGCTGCCGGATCTCGAGGTTGTCGGCAAGCAGATCGTGCGCCTGCGCAAGCCCGATGCGGGACGGCTTTTCGGCAAGGGCAAGCGCGAGGAGCTGAAAGCGGCGATCGACGCGGCCGAGGCCGATCTGGTTCTGGTCGACGGCCCGCTCAGCCCCGTGCAGCAGCGCAATCTCGAACGGGCCTGGGACATCAAGGTGCTGGATCGCACCGGGCTGATCCTCGAGATCTTCAGCGACCGCGCCGCCACCCGCGAGGGCGTGCTGCAGGTCGAGATGGCCGCACTTTCGTATCAGCGCACGCGGCTGGTGCGCGCCTGGACCCATCTGGAGCGGCAGCGCGGCGGACTGGGTTTCGTCGGTGGCCCCGGCGAGACGCAGATCGAGGCCGACCGCCGCGCCATCGACGAACAGCTCGTGCGCCTGCGCCGCCAGTTGCAGAAGGTGGTCAAGACCCGCACCCTGCACCGCGCCGCGCGCGCCAAGGTGCCGTTCCCCATCGTGGCCCTCGTGGGCTATACCAATGCCGGCAAGTCGACGCTGTTCAACCATCTCACCGGTGCCGATGTGATGGTCGAGGACATGCTGTTCGCCACGCTCGACCCGACGATGCGGCGCGTGGCGCTGCCGCATGGCGGGCCCGAGGTGATCCTGTCGGACACGGTGGGCTTCATCAGCGACCTGCCCACCGAACTGGTCGCGGCGTTCCGCGCGACGCTGGAAGAGGTGCTCGAGGCCGATCTCATCTGCCATGTGCGCGACATCTCGCATCCCGAGACCGAGGCGCAGGCGCGCGACGTGGCGACGATCCTCGAAAATCTCGGGGTCAGGGACACGACCCCGCAGATCGAGGTCTGGAACAAGATCGACCGGCTGGACGAAGAGGCCCGCCGCGCCGCGCTGACCCAGGCCGCGCGGCTGGAGGAGGTGCAGGCGGTGTCGGCGGTCACGGGGCAGGGGGTCGAGACGCTGGTGAGCGCCATCTCGCAGGCGCTGTCGGCGCTGCGCCACGTCAGCACGCTGCATCTTGGGTTCGACGAGGGCCGCAAGCGCGCCTGGCTCTACGAGAAGGATCTGGTCGAGGACGAGCGCCAGACCGAGGACGGCTTCGTGATGACCGTGCAATGGTCGGCGCGGCAGGAAGAGCAGTTCAGGGACGTGTGAAAAACCTGCCCGTCCATGACCGGGCGGCGAGCATCAGGCGCACCAAGAAAATTTCGAATTTTCTTGAACGGAATTTTTTTCAAAATTCCGCTGCCCGAGATCGTCGCACCACGTCCCTCACTGCCCCCGCCAGATCCAGCCACCGCCCAGCACGCGGCTGCCATCCGTCTGGTAGAACACGCAGGCCTGACCCGGCGAGACGCCTTCCTCGGGGGTCAGCAATTCCACCTCGGCCTCGGTCGCGGACAGGGGCCGCAGCACCGCCTCGCGCGGCGGACGGGTAGAGCGGACCTTGACCGACACCTCCCACGCGTCTTGCGACGTCAGCGGCGCATCGCCCAGCCAGTTGATCTCGCGCAGCGGCACGCGGCGCGTGGCCAGCATGTCCTTGGGGCCGACGATCACGCGGCGCGCCTCGACGTCGAGCCGCACCACGTAAAGCGGCGTCTCCAGCCCGCCGATCCCCAGACCGCGCCTTTGGCCGATCGTGTAGTGGATCACCCCGTCATGCGTGCCCAGAACGCGCCCGTCGGCATGCACGATCTCGCCCGGCTCCGCCGCGCCGGGGCGCAGTTTCTCGATCACGCTGGCATAATTGCCGTCCGGCACGAAGCAGATATCCTGACTGTCGGGCTTGTCGGCCACTTGCAGCCCGTATTTCGCCGCCAGCTCGCGCGTCGCCTGTTTCGAGGGCAGGTGCCCCAGCGGAAACCGCAGATAGTCGAGCTGCTCGGCCGTGGTGGAAAACAGGAAATAGGACTGGTCGCGCACCGCATCGGCGGCGCTGTGCAACTCCGGTCCGTGCGCGCCCTCGATCCGCTGGATGTAATGCCCGGTGGCCATGCAGTCGGCCTCGAGATCGCGGGCGGTCTCCAGAAGATCCTTGAATTTCACCCGCTCGTTGCAGCGGATACAAGGAACCGGCGTCGCGCCCGCAAGGTAACTGTCGGCGAACTCGTCGATGACCGCGTCGCGAAAGATGTTTTCGTAATCCAGCACGTAATGCGGAAAGCCGAGATCCTCGGCGACGCGGCGGGCATCGTGGATGTCCACACCGGCACAGCACGCCCCCTTCTTGGCCAGCGCCGCCCCGTGATCATAAAGCTGCAGCGTGACGCCCACCACGTCATAGCCTTCCGAGGCGAGATGCGCGGCCACCACGGAGCTGTCGACACCGCCCGACATCGCCACCACCACCCGCGTGTCGCAGGGCGCCTTGGCAAAGCCGAGGGAATTGCGGGATGTATCGCCATCGAGTGCCATCTTGGTCTCCATTGCAGAGCAATCTAGGAAAATCCTAAGCATTCTCCAGTTTATGTTTCACCCGTCGTTAAGCCTGATCCGCGCAAAGTAGGGGCAGTCGGGAGAAGGGTGAAAACGATGTATCTGAAGAAAGTCGGTGGGCCAAGGGCCGTCACGTTGCCGGATGGCACGGTTTTCAG
>Ga0307945_1001800_pt1 | contig 17080 bp, 15 predicted proteins | sample OrgLakmetagen228_FD_201818 | JGI IMG/M metagenome (GOLD analysis project Ga0307945, IMG submission 201818) | Saline water microbial communities from Organic Lake, Antarctica - #228 | ecosystem: Environmental > Aquatic > Non-marine Saline and Alkaline > Saline | place: Antarctica: Organic Lake...
GAAGTCGCTTGCAGGTACTGCATTCAGAAGCCAATTTTTTCTGGGTGTGGGATAGCGTGCATGAAAAGAAACAGCCTTTGCTTAGGCGATGTAAGATGTAATGTGATTGTTCAGCGTCAAATGCTAGCACTGGAATCTATTAATTCTGGGGGGGAGGGGGGGGGGGAGACGACAGTGGGACTGCATGGTTGTCAGGGGAGGAAGGACTCTTTGACTTACTCTTATTACATTTAGGGTCTTTAACACAACAACAGGAATGTCTGTAGGCATCATGGCGACAATGGTTCTAGGGAGGATGAACATATTAAAATAAAACCATATAACGCCAGACAATAAGATATGCTGCCCAACAACTCTGGACAGAAAGATCCCTGGAGAGGGTCGTTCTTCTTTTTGTTCATAGTTGACAAAAGCAAAAGTGTAAACAAACGATGTTACAATGGTAAAGAGCAATGGCTGGTGATTGTATCTTGCATGCTTTGAATATGCGCTCCTGTCTTTTAAAAAATGATCGATTCCTTATCCCTGGTGTGAAGCACAAGCAAACACACACACGCACACGCACATGCAACCACAACCACAATCACCCACCTCTTCTTGCCTCGGCTTTGCAAGCAGGTGCCATTGGAGCCTCCAGGGCAGTGGTGGACATGGGCATTGTTTCCAATGACCTGCAGGTTGGTTTGGCGTCAGATCTCTACTGTCCTGGCTGCGTACGTATGATTAATGATGTTCCCAGACTCTCAAAAGTTGGTGGACTATTCTTTTGCGCAATCCAGGGTTGTTTTTGTTGGCACAAGCAAAAACTCACGGTACTTACCCCTGCTTGCTTGTATTGGCTTCTTACCCTGCCTGTTTGCCTGTTTACTTTGCCATCAGCCTTTTTTTTGTTATGTTATTGCGTTTCATGCCTTTGCAGCACACCAGAGCAGTTGGGTAGGCATGCATTATGTGGATCTCTAGATAGGTCTCTCTTCTGTGTCTGTGTCTCTCTCTCTCTCTCTCTCTCTCTCTCTCTCTCTCTCTCTCTCTCTCTCTCTCTCTCTCTCTCTCTCTCTCTCTCTCTCTCTCTCTCTCTCTCTCTCTCTCTCCCCCAAATCAAGGCATGTGCTGACGTGAAGAACAGCCTTAACAGTGGCCGGCATAATAACTCTGGACAAAATTTATGCAACAAAAGCCGGGAGTAAGGCTGATACACAAACCCACGCAATCCCTCTCAGCAACAACGCACACGCCTGTCTCCAACTTCATTTTGCTCCCAGAAGCAATCACGTTCGTCTTTTTTATGTTCCATTTTGCTTATTGAATGCAGGTCCGCACCACATTTTGCACCGTAAAGGATAAAACATGCACTTTCTCATCCAAACCCACTCCAATCCCTCAATCAATCGCGCACCCATACTTTCTTCTTTTCTCCAAACCAAGTTCACTCCTTTTAGTCAAAAACGCACACCCTCCCCCACCCTGCGGTCGCGCGCTCAGGTCGGGCAAACGGGTAAAGTTGTGGCACCAGACCTGTACTTAGGTGTGGGGGTCTCTGGAGCAATCCAGCATATGGCAGGTGGGTGCACATACTCAACAATTGAACGGTTTCAATCCAGCACATGGCAGGTGGGTGCACATACTAAACAGTTGAACGGTTTCATAAATGGATCATTTGTTGGAACACCTATCTCAAAAGACGCGCAACGTAATGGGGATTTATTGTCTTGCTCGAGCATCACCTTTATGCCGGGTACTAGTATCGGTGATCGTATGCAAATGAGCATTCGTTTTTATCTTATGTGTGTACAAGCCTCCAGAGTTTGGGCACTGCAAAACCAACGCAATCAGCGCACTGCACAGACACACTGCAAATGCTTGCACAATTCGGCCCGTGCTAGGTCGTTGCTCGCATTCTTCTCCAGTGCAGTAAGAGAGGGGAGTTCACAAACATCACACATATATGTACAGACACACACATTTATATACACAGACGTTCACAGCAGAATATTATATGCACGTGGGAATGTATGCGCAGGCATCAAAGACTCCAGGACAATTGCTGCAATAAACAGTGATAGCGAATGCCCAATGGTCAAGGTACGTTTCCCCACTGTGCTGCATAAGGTCCTATTCATATAAAATACAATGGATTCTACAGAAGCGCAAGGATCCGGCAAGTCTTTCCTTTGTCACCTTGGTAATGTCTGGTGTGGCACTAAGCCTCTGTACCACCCACCTAAACCACGTCAATCCTATGCTCCCTGTTTTTTGACTTGTGTACTGGATGATGAGCTATCTGCATCTGTAGGGTTATACAGTGCCAGAACGACATTTTTTACGACTTCATGCTGCTAGAGATCTATTTGCTGCTGAAAACATCTTACTCCCTTTTGCTTCTGAACCAAAGGAAGCTGACTACGCCCTGGTGGGTGACCTCTACAAAATAGTGCCAGAGCTTGAGCAAGCGGTCAAGGAGTTAAAGGCCAAGAGCTAATCGCAAAGACAATGTGGCCGCAGCTGTTGTTGAGATGGAAGTGTTTTTATTGTTTTAATGTATCATCAAAGCACGTGTACATTAAATTTGTTGTATAATCTGCTTGTATCAAAGCCTAATAAGTCATTGTTGAGCCATGTGCACTATACTTTTGATAGGCATGTCATCGTGGTTTGTTTATTTTGTAAATACCACAATTACTGAGGATGCTGCTTTATAATCAAACATATTTAAGTTGAGCCGAGAAAGTTACTCTGTCGTCTTAATCATTCTTTGACTTTTTTGGGGCCCAATATATGATAGTATTCCCTTTGTGAGTTGTTTAGGCCGCGTCACACGTGAGAAGTTTCCTACTTTTTTCCTCAGATTTACCCTCAACATTTTCCTCTTTAGGAAAAAGAATCAGCGGAGCGCACAGGGTCCTGCGCCAGTCCTTGTAACCTTTGGACGTCAACTATCAAACGCATTTTTTATTCCTGAGGTTGAGAGCTATCGATTGGTATATAAATGAGTTCAACCTGGAATGGCTGCTCAACCTATGAGAACGAGGTAAACCTAAAAACAAACCAAGTAAAAAAAGGGCTGTGACGCAACTGGAAAATGCTAACCTTAAAGACACGAGAAGAAATAGGCAAAAACACATCAAAGTGTAGACCAACGTTCACCAAAGTAGACGCATGCTGAAAAATAATTTACCTTTCAAAAGGTCAAAACCCACACACTGCAGTGAATGAAGCCAAAACTGTAAAAAACTTTTTCATTTTTGGGCGAAAAGTTAGCGAAAAATCCCTAGTGTAACTGGGGCCTTGAACACCTATCCTTCCATTTAGCTCATTTACAGCTTGGCCTGATGCTACGATCTTAAGTATTTTCTGGTATCTGTGTTACCTAATGTTTAGGCTGGTCTGTTGCTTGTAGCTGGGTGAGCTAGTGGGGTGGGGCAGTTAGAGAGGAGACAGAGGCACTTCTGCTGTTTTGGCCTGGGTGTGGTGCGTGGCCTGGGTGTGGTGCGTGGCCCGGGTGTGGTGCGTGGCCCGGGTGTGGTGCGTGGCCCAGGTGTGGTGCGTGTCTTGGGTGTTGGGGCTGCTTGTGTCCTTTGTTCTCTCTTCTGCTCCGCTGCACTTTGTTTTCTTGGCGCTCCTGGTTTCACGAGGCTCTCTCAGCCTCTCACACGCTCACTGACATGTTCATGCACACTGACAAACGGGTTTTCTTGAACAAGCTTTCTTCTGTTAGTATTCTGCTTTCTGCTCTATTGCGGTCCGCTTAGACTCTTCTGCAGACAGACGTTCCCTCTGTATCTTATCTATTATAGACGCTTCCCCTTTTGTTTAGATAGGTTTGGTTACAGGCTTTATTCCAAGCTTCCGCTGAGATGCCCTTTGAGGCATATATAGTGATGTAACCTTAACCTTAACCTTAACCTTAGGCAGGTGGCTTCAATAGCTGCTGAAAACCATTAATCGTCAATCAATTCATCTGGAATAGCCAGAGGGTCTGTTAGAGACATATGTGGCTGTATTCAACAGGAGCAACAACTGTGACCAGTGCACGTTTAATCCAGTCATTTCAACCAGACATTGTAACCAGGGTCAAACCGACCTTCTTTTGATGTGCAGAACAAAATGTAAAAAGCACACTGATCAAAGGTACAGTGTGACCTTTTGACATAACCAGTAAAAACTTTATAATAGCTTTGACCATCATTCCCATTCAGCTACACTTTGCACTTCTTTAATCATTGTACGCCCAAAGGTGCAAGCCTTACAATCTCCTCCTTGAGCTTGTCACGGGCCGGGGCTGGAGGGCAGTTCAGATCCTCCAGCAGCATTGCCATGAATGTGTCAGTCCTGTGCCGGGTAATTGAAAAGCTATTATACAGGATATTGCAGCCAGATTTTGTGCTGGTTACTCCTATCGCTGCAAACACAAAAACAACAAACTAATGTAGGGGGGTGGGTTCTTCGAAGTGGCAGGGGGCAGTTGAGGGAGACTGGGAGTACCCCAGCAGCACCGCCAGCCACCAGTAGAGCCACCAACCCCAGACAGCACCGACCTAAAGGCCTCAGCAAAGCTCGGCGTGACATCCATCTCGTCAAGATCAAGTATTGTAAAGACACCAGACCTCAGAACCAGCTGAACGCTGCAAAGGAACAGCGCAAAGATCTCTGCAACATTCTCCAAAGAGCCTCCGTTACTCTCTACATCATTCTTTTGGCTGTGGGTGGCACCATCTACAGCACTCAAACTATGAAGCCTTTCAAGGAACTGGGTCTTTGTTCAAAGAGTTAAGAAGCTTGCCTCCAAGCTCCATGTGCACTCTGTGAACTTCGCTGCTAAACTTGTCCATACCAGACGTGCCCTTTCCAGTACTGTTATCAACTCTCATCAGGAGCCGGTCTCAGGCCAATCCTGCAACCCTCTTGATCCCCATTGATTTTCCCCCTTTTCGCGGTGGAGGAGCTTTACGGTACTCGGTACCAAAGTGGCTCCTTTTCCTTAAATAATGTGGGGAGTGGTTTTCACTGCCTGCGTAGTTTTTCTTTTCTTTTCTTTTCTACAGGATATTGCAAAATCGCAATGCAGTTGCAGTATTTCTTGGTGGATAAGAGTCACGGCTACACAGATATTCTATACATATACCAGCTATCAAACATTGCTTCGAAGCACTTACTCGCAAAACACGCGCACATCAGCCAAGCTGTCCCTGAAGGCGTGATTGAAGTGTAAGTGTGAAAAAAAGGCTCGGCATAGGCGCAGCTGTGGTAAGACTGAGCCTGCCCACGTTCGTTTATACTGGTCACAGGCCACTTACAGGGGGGTGCATTGAAGGTTCACAATAACCAGGCTACCTCCGTGCAGCTTCACTGCCTCTGCATGGCAACCAGAACAGTCGAGCAAGAGATGAAAGTGGCAGTTGAGGCAGAGATTACCAGCAGATGCAGTACGTTTATAAACCAGAACTGGGTCGGCAAAAATACTACGCTTGTTATTAGTGCTTGGGTGTTGAACAGCATGACGTAGTCGATTACACAGTTCCAGAAAGTATAGTTTGCACATGCACGCACAACAAACACGTAAAAAAGTAAAAGTAAAAGTCTACACTGGAAGTCACCAGCGTGCATTAAGGAAAGGCTCTCAACTAGTGCTCGCACTAGCCAGAGCCCCACCGAAAATTATGGTTTGCACATGCACATAACAAACACGTACCCACACTCCCACACAGTGAAAAAATATGAAAATATCACCTGGAAGGTCAGCAGCAGGTGATACCCGGCAGCTGCTGCCTGTGTGCATCGCGCGGGAGTAAGGGGATCTTCATGCAAGACTTGATACTTGCAAGGCAAGAAATGGCAAGAGGTGAGCACCAAAGTGGGTTCATTAAATTATTTTATAATGGTGGCTGCATTCACTATCATTATTTTTCCCCTTTATTCCTGCAACAATATTATATATATATATATATTGAAGGTGTATGTCAGGACTTGATCCTTTCTTGCATAAAAACTACACCTATGGCTCTGAGTGGTGAGCATAGCAAGAAAAAGCAGAGCGCAAATGAACAGTGTGTGTATGTGTATATATGTGTGCATGATGGCAGCGGGTAATGAGTGCTCTCATGTTACCTAGAACAAGACACGCATCTGCGGTGCGTGAGTGAGCGATTGCAGTCTTCAGCTGATCTTCAGGCCTGCAACAAACCAAAAATGCAAGTTATTTTTTGCTATGAATTATTGGAAGGCATATAAATATGTGTATGAGTTAGCACCACATGATGTTACTATCCTGGTGATTTAGCCGTCAAGCATAGGCCTCAATGACTAGAGTTTGCAGAAAAGTAAACAGCTAACTGAACCCTGTACCACAGCAAATACACGCATGACATGTGTCCTGATACTCACAGGGCTTCAGAGAAATTGACAATGGTGTCTTTAAGGCCCCCCCCGCACACTTCACAGCGCCTCCCTGTTGTGTGGTCGTGTACTCCGTACGCAGCACGCGTTGAAAAAGGCCTCCAGAATTTCCTGCAGCAAAAATCACTGTTTTACAAGTATTTCCGAAAGGGGGACACAGGCTGGCCCAAATCGGGCTTGTCTTTAATATGCTCCTATTGTATGGCTTGCACTTCTGATACTGATATGTAGATTCCAAAGCTGCTAAGCTCGTGGAGTGCCAACCAGAGGTTCATGGGAAGCACCGTACTAGGGTGGAGTTGCCCTACGTGCACGTTTAATCCTGTGGATCTGTACAGCTATTTAAATAAACATGACACTTTCTGGTAGCTTGCATTGTCAGATTTGGTTTGAAGCTGGGTTGGTTCGAGCTTGAACAGAGTGGTGTGTAAGTAGTTGCTCCTCATTGGCAATAAAGGACCATTTCTTACATTTCCCCGGTGCAGTTATCCATGACAACTTTACCCCACAGTTTGTTTGCCTTTAAATGTTTATCAGCGCCCCTATCTTCTGTGCAGGGGGGCAACTGAAGCAAAAAAAGCAGCACCTCCAACTCATCAGATCATTCAAAAATGATTGGCACTTCTCCATCTGATGTGCATATATTGATATACTGTTGGAACAATAAATCTGCAGCAAAGCACACCTTGAACAAATGGAGCACTTCTCGATGTTGCTGTTTCCATGCAGCTCTGCCAGGGCCTCACTAGGCAAGCCACTGCGCACATGTAGGCCATCCGTGTTCTGCATACAAAACAAGTACTCAAACTAGGCAAGCCACTGCGTAGATGTCGACCATCTGTGTCTTTCAAAATGAGTTATATAACTAGGCAAGTTACTGCGCACATGTAAGCCATCCATGTTATGCATGCAAAGCAAGTAATCAAAACAGGCAAGTTACTGCAAAAACGTAGGCTAGCCGTGTTCTGCGTTGCAAAAATAGTCAATAAATAATCGAGTGTCTTTAACCAGTGGAGCCAACAACAACTGCATTTGAATTTAGCTGGTGGTGGATCATCTCAGAACTTTGTCCATTTCAGCAGTGCATTCAAACAGTGACGTTGGCACACACGCACAAACACACACACACACACACACAAACACACACACACACGCACGCACGCACGCACGCACGCACAAACACACACATATGGATTAAAGCTCACATATTGTTCTGCACCAGTGCCACCTAGACAAAAATGGCCACATAGAATACAAGGTTTTGCACGTGGTGATCAGAACAAGGGGACTCTGCAGAGTTTGAAGCAGCAGCTGTTATCACACTGAAATAATGGGCTTTTAATGGGCTTGAGCGTTACAAACTGGAGTCCAGGCATGAGTTTCATGAGTCATTGATTGTAAAGGTGGCTATTCCAAGCCTTAAATATAGTTGCCAAGGAGCAAGCTGTGCAGAGACAAGCCAACTAGCCTTTGGTTGCTCTCTCCTTTTAAGGAAACAAATGTATCTGCATGCTGCAGACCACCCAGTATATCAAATTTGCCTGCCTCTTGGGGCAGTCCCGACTGCTAGTACCCAATGTGATTTAAATTTTGTGGTCTGGTGTAGTGCCTGCCTCTTGGCCTTTTGGTCTGTCCAGACCAAATGGATTGATCAATGACCCTGCTCAGTGGTGCTCTTTCACCTGGCTGATGACAAACTTGAGAATGCCCACATCATGTAGACCAACAATGGCGCGGTGCGTGAAGGTCGGAGAGAGCGTTGAAATGTCAGATGGGCGGCTGATGGGTATCCCTGAAATAATGTGTCGAGGGGGGACTGTACAATGCTTCATGGTAAATTTGGACATGCAGGCACAGATTCTGCTGAGGTCGGTGCAAAAACACATGATTAACAGTTTTGCTAAAAATGATTGTCACACTCGCTTTTTGTTTTTCCCCTTCTTTTCACAATGATCAACCAGGTACGTTCTATTTTGTTTGCATTGGAGATGCACAGGACGAGGAATTATTACCAGGAAACACAAAACTGCTCAAGGGCCCTCGCAACTTGCTCTAAGAGAAAAGAGGAAAGGAACAAAAACAGACCAGCTAGAGGCAACAAAGAAAAGAATAGAAAGCTTAAAATAGAGCAAGACCTCTAGAGGCAACCAAATATTTACCGTGCGCATTGAATAGGAGCTTGAGGTACACAATAACACAAAAAACGCTAAACACAATTTTTGTCAGCAGCTTACCTCGGTCTCTCAGCGTCCATACACCTTGTGGACCTCTGAAGTCAGGAATGCCAGCGCTACATGTAAAAATAATACAATAATAAGGTGGTTTTTTTGTGGGATGCGTGTTACTCAGATGCACTTTCATTTTGCGCTGGAGTATAAACGCAAGCAAAAAACATAAGAAAAAGTGTCCAAGAGCACCGCCTATTGCACACTATTGAAGCCATACAGTATGCTCTGTGTGAAAAGCAAACGACGCATAACATATAATTACAGAGCGTTCAGCCTTGCACACCTTGTGGACACTCCTGCCCCTGTGAATGCTATCAAGCGTTGGCTCTCGCGGAAGATGTTGGCCACCCGGCTGACCTTCCTAACAAGAGTGATTAAGGGTGTTCATGTCTTTGATTCATACGTCAAAGCGGGGCCGACGTCCTAGAGATCAATGAGGTCTCTTGCCTTTTCAGAGCTTCTGGATCATCTTTGAACTCCTGCACGTCCACAGGCACCCCTATATAGCTCATTCCTCTGATCTATTGATAGTACCCGAAAAAATAAAAAATTTAATATAATAATCCGAGCTCATCTTGTCCAAACCAGGGAGACGCGCTCTTCCAAGGAGAAGGTTTCGATCAAGGCTGCATGATGTTTCTGTCTTCATTTTGTTGATAGTCTTTTTACCAAATTCTATGCTCCTATTAGTTAGTAGTTTGTCTTCGCGGTTTCCCATTAATGCCATGTGCCTAGCACCTCTTCTTCCTTCGCACACAGCACCAGCTTGTTCTTCCCACCTCAATATGAGCAAGGCCCAACTCGTACAGGACCTTTTCGAATCAACCAGACGTGTCTGGTGTTGCCTCTTTTGTAGCTGAGTGCCTAGCCCTTTTCAAAGAAGTTCTCCTGTTTTTTTTCTGACGCATTTTTGGTTGCAGGCCTCTTCTAAGCTTCCGCTCAGATGTCCCCCAGAGGCACATATAGCGATGTAACCTTACACCTTATAAAAAAAAAACTTAAACAATTAAAGGAAATAATGCACACCTGAAGGTCAGTGCATGGCAAAACCACTTTCTACCTTTCCCCGTGTCATTCAGCAGCAATAGAAAGATGGCAAAGAGATTAAGAAATTAGGCACGCCGTGCCTGGTCCTGTGCAAGCACGTAATCAACCAGGGCCTCGAATTTGCTTTGCAGGCGAGAGTACTCCTTCTGCACCTCTTTCTCCCGCCTCCTGTACTCACACAGCTGATCCTGTTTCTCCACAGGCAGAGCAGAACAGAAAGCAGGCAGCGCGTTGCTGCCGTTGTTGCGCCCACTACAATCCTTGCCCTTCTTCTCACCCCTTAGCCCACTCTTCCCCCGACTTTTACGAGATCTGTGTTTGCTCACTTCCTGACCTACACTTGACCCATCTGCACCACTACTGGTTTTGAAGCTGCTATTCTGACCACCATCTTCGTGCGCCCCACCCAACCCTTGCACTCCATCTCCTTGCAAACCATTGTCCTCTCCTTGCAACCCACTGCCATCCTGCAGCGCTACTCCTTGCTCAGCACCGCCTCCTCGTGAGCCGCTGCTTCCTTCGTCACCTGGAGGGCCCACCGCCGGATCCAAGTCATCACCACCTCTAATAGGATGGCCCTGAGGAACACCACCACCCTCCTCTCCATGTTGCACCTCAGTGTGAGCACCCGCTGCCTCATTGTCAGCCTGTGGCCCGCTACCTCCCTCTCTACTATGCTGTGCGCTGTGATGTGGCTTGTCCGTGCCCTCTGTACTGATACTTTCTGGACCGCCTACTGTGCTGTGTGACTCCGGCTGCCCTCTGCCCTCCCTTTCAGACACGGACTGATCCCCGCTGCTTAGCTCACCTCCCTGCAGATTACTGTTGCTACCTTTGCTGCCTGCTTCCTGCTGCTCACTCCTGCTATTCACGCAGTGCTCCTCACTTCTGCTAGGATCATGATGCGCGTGTTCTTGCTGCCCACTCTCACTGTCTATGCTGTGCAGCTCATGCTCTCTATTTTGTATGTCCTGCCCACTCAAGCTGTACCCACTTCTCTGCTCTTGCTGCCCAATCATGTCATACACACTGCTCTGCTTTTGCTCTTCATCACTGCTGCTGTCGTCTGCCCTGCCGTGACCCTGCTGCCCACTTGCGCTGTGAGCGCTGCCCTGCTCCTGCTCTTTGTCACTGGCTTTCCTGATACCCTGACCATGCTGCTCACTGCTCTGTTGCTGAGCACTGCTCTGTTGCTGCTCACTGCTCTGTTGCTGAGCAGCAGTGGTCTGACCATGCTGCCCACTGCTCTGTTGCTGAGCACTGCTCTGTTGCTGCTCACTGCTCTGTTGCTGAGCAGCAGTGGTCTGACCATGCTGCCCACTGCTCTGTTGCTGAGCAGCAGTGATCTGACCATGCTGCTCACTGCTCTGTTGCTGAGCACTGCTCTGTTGCTGCTCACTGCTCTGTTGCTGAGCACTGCTCTGTTGCTGCCCACTGCTCTGTTGCTGAGCACTGCTCTGCTGCTGCTCACTGCTCTGTTGCTGAGCAGCAGTGGTCTGACCATGCTGCCCACTGCTCTGTTGCTGAGCAGCAGTGGCTTCCTTTCTAGATGCCACGGAATGCAAGGCTCGGGCCTTCGACATCAGCAGTCCCACATGAGGCTGCACCTCCAGCAGCTGCCGGTGCACCTTCGCAAAGCTGCGTTGTGTAACATGAGTCTTTGCTTAACAATCAAAAGGTCCCAGCAGCTGCATGGTGCATAAGGTTTACGTCAGACCACAGGCACACTCCCTATGTAATGCAATACATATACTCTCCAAATCCAGACTGGTATCTCAGACAAAGACGTCTATTTTTACACCCTAGTCATTCACTTCCTAATCGTTCACCCGCTGCCCTGCGTACAAAGTACGTCGGACCAAAGACACACTTTCTAGTCGTTCACTTTCTAATTGTTCACCTCTGTCCTGCGTACAAATTACGCTCACTGGAAAGGAAAATGCTGTTATTTTTCAAATGACTCTCTGACCGCAAATTTTAGTTCAGTTCACTGCTGCTCTTACGCGCTTTGCAAGATCCTCCTCAAAACTCCCTGGCCAATTGCACAAAACGTATTTGCTTGTGCATCCCATCGTAACCTCACTCACTCACATGTTACAGAGTTTACAGAGTTTACAGACTTTACAGAGTAAGCCATCAGTCAAAACGTGCAACTGCTAGGCTGTGTTCACATGTTACAAACTGCGCTGTCATACTCCCTCCCTCACTCATTACAGACAATGCTGTCATGCATTGCATCGTTACCTCCCTCACTCATTTAAAACACAGCTGTCGTGCACCACAATGTCAACTCACTCACTCCAGACGGAAAAGCACAGAGGGCCTGCAACTCCAGATGGAAAACTAAACCGCCATGACTAGAACTCTGACGTTGCTGCTTCGACGCATGTGACATCATCCCCCCTCCTTCCATGTCAAGCACCCCATCAGACCCCTAGAAAAAAACACGATCCTTGCTTGTAGCATCACACCCCAGGCACCACCCACCTCTCTACCACGTCAAGAAGCTCCTGATGCCTGGGGGCTGTGGGGTCTGCCTGAGCTAGCTGTAAGGCTTGCTGCTTGGTGTCCCTCCTAGCCTTCAAGCTCCGTGCCGCTGTGGGCTGCCTTTCTGTTGGCATTGCCTGAGTAGAAAAGAAACATGACACAATGACACCTGACTTTATCCGCCTGCCCTGGGCGGAGGATGTTGTATTGCCTGTGGAAAGCGTACGTATTCCTGATTCCGATTTCCTGCTTTATCCAATGGAGTTGTGCTTTTAGGTCAACTGACTTTTACGAGCAACATAATGATGAGACAAGATGCTAGGAGCAAGATTGTGATGGCAGAAAGGAATGTGTGCATATCAGGCTGGAACAAGTGCTTTGAAATAGCTGCTCCGGTTTGATTAATTTCAGAAATAAACTTGCACGCAGCACTCACAGGAAATGGATCAGAGGAAAGTGACAGGTAATTAGGCCAAACTTGGTTACGCACCTGTCCAAACTGTCTACTAGCCGGGCGGAGCCATGCCTTAATTTCTCCAGATGGCATGACCTGTGCGTAGCAAAGCAGGCACATTCGCATGATATGACATTGCTTCCCTCGAAAAAACACGGGCAGCTAAACATTTGTGAATGAACATGCTATATACGAGTTCAGTACCGTTAGGAGAACCTGGGCTTAATTTCATAGGTCGTGAGTCAGATTAATCCTCATACTCTCACTATGGCACGCAATGATTGTGCGTTTGCTGAATTGCAAAGGAGCAGCAGCTCACCTTTAGTGTGAGCTTGATCTGCTGGAAGCCATGCAGTCTAGATTCAAGAATCTGGCTCTGCTTCTGCAAAAAACTTGGAGTGTTGCTGTTGCTGTTGCTGTTGCTGTTGCTGCTGCTGTTGCTGCTGCTGCTGCTGCTGCTGTTGGTGCTTCTGCTTGCGTCTGCATTTCCTGCAGCCAACACATAGATGTGTGTGTGTGTGAGTGCAAGTGGCACACGTGTGATGTCCTGTTAAATGAAATCCAGTGAAATCCAGTGGAATGTAAGTGGCACACGTGTGAGATTCAGTGTGAATCAAAACAACCCACAGGAGCCGTGCAACATGTCAACCAAACAAGACGTCCGTAGCTGCAGCTGTAGCTCCTCGCACACAGCCTCAGCAAACGTTCAAAAAGATGGAAGCTAAAGTATCTCAGTAATGGCTGCACCCACCTGATTCAACTGCCGTGCCCAGGCTACTGCCAATGGTACCCCCTCCATCATTTTGACCAGGGCTAGCGCCAGCAGAGGTGCCCTGCAGAGCAAAATCCTCCCCCAACCCACTGCTGTCACCATCTCTGCCGCCCCATCTGCTGCTACCTTGAGCAGCACTTCCTTTTATACTGCCGCTCCCACTGCTGACCTCCACCTCAATACCTGCAGCATTGCTACATTCCATTCTGCCACTACCACTGCCGCTGCCACTGCTACCCCCCAGTTCACTGTCTGCTTTATTGCGTTCCCCTACACTGCCACTGCCACTGCCACTGCCAACCCCCGGTTCACTGTCGACTATGTTGATATCCTCTCCCGTACCACTGCCACTGCCACTGCCACCACTGACGCCCATCTCACTAGCTACGACATCAAAGTTGGGATCCAGTGCATTACCGAGGGCCTGTAGCGTGCGCTGCACACGTCGTTCCAGCCTTTCCTCCATGCGTTTGGCATCGGCAGAAAGGTCCTGTGCAGAAAGCAGTACGGAGTTTGCATCAAGAGTGTTGCCCCTGGACCTGGACCCTCCTTTTTGCAGACTTGCCGGAAGGTGGTTTCTCAGGTTGTTATTGCTTCCAAGTGCGTTCATCCTTGAACTGGTATACACAATGCTTTCGGACAGGACATCTTGCACATTTGTCACGACAACTGCAAGCATTTCTGTCTGAGCAAACTGGACATGATAAAGGTTGATTATCTTCAGGCCAAGTTTGATGCTCCCACTTGCCATTCATGGCACCTGAGCTCATTCCACGGGCCTTTTTTGGCAATGCTGCACTCCAAATAAGTATAGGGTGAGAGAGCCCATGCTTGGTCATCTCAACATGTAAGCTTTACGAATCAGCAAGGACGCAGAAGGTATGCTTTTTTTCCCTTTCTTGTGATCGTGTAAACTCATTTAATTTTTCGGTGCAAGAGTAGGCCACGATCAAGTGACACTCAAAATGTCCAACACACACACACATGCACATGCACATGCACAAACACATCCATCCACACATGTACACACACATGCACAAATACAGCGTCTTGTGTTCTTTCTTGTGTCACACACATGTACACACATGTACACACACACATACACACATAAATACAGAGTTTTGTGTTCACAGACGCTGATCCAGACCATTCCTCAAAAACGCACTCTTCTGATGCACAGACTCACTTGATAGATCATGTCCAGGAAGGCCGGTGACCGCTCAAACTGCCCGAGCTGCTTTTTGGTGGGGAAGAGGCTGCTCCATATGAGCGTATCCAGCTTGATCTTCTCCGGCACCCACTTCAAGTTGCCCTGGCTGTCAAGCTTGTAGGAAACCTTATAGTAGGCCTTGTCATACACCCAAGGTGGATCCTGCGTGCAGGTGGCAGGTGCTCGTATTGACCACAGTGCATCCAATGGCACTTGTGACGCCATGTTCATGTGAGTTGCATAGGTGTGCTCACAGTACACCCATAGGGAAACTTGCGCACATGTTTTGTGCACGATGCTCTGCGTGCACACAAAACGATGCCGCCAGGCCGCTTTGGCTTCCAGCTTCCTTGCAGGCCACGAGTGACTTGCAGTTACGCATTGTGAGTCACAACTATATGAAACTCTTATCGCCCGTATGAGTAGGAGAGCAGGCTTTCATCACAAAGCCCTACGCCTGGGTAAATCTGGTCTGTATCAGCACATGATGAACGATACAACACACATCCATCCAGCTTCTGATACATGGTTCAAGGTCCCACCATGTACCTCTGTTGCGCGGCTTGCCTATCAGCACGTGACTAACACAGCAACACTCATCCCTCCAGCCTCTGTTGCATTTCTCGAGGTCCCATCATGTACTTCTGTTGCCCAACTTGCCAACATCCTATATCGGGAGCACATGACTAACGCGATGAAGAAGGAGACATACCCAGCATGATTAAGAAGAAAACACACGTGCCACCTTTTGTATGTGCTTAGGCTTCCGGGACCCCATAAGCCTGAAGCTGCCGTGTGAGAAGTCGATGATGTGCTCCAAGTCTAGCAAGTCAGCGTGCATGTCGCCTAGAGTTTTCCTGGACATGGGGGAGCAGCAGCTAGGTGCAATTAGAGGCATGCACGAAGCAACTCAGAGGAACACGGATGTGCCCCAGCTGGTAAATAAGTGAGCAGATGATAAGCCGGGCTGAACATGGGGAGTAGCAGCTAGGTGCAATTAGAGGCATGCACGGAGGAACTCGGTGGAACATGAATATCAGCCTGATACTTAATAGGTATGACAGCATGAACAAGGGGCGTGTAGAGAGCCGCCTGCACGAGGCCCTCTCCACGCAATGCAATAAAACATATATTTACCGTACGATGCTAAATTCACTGCGTACTGCAAAAGTTTTTGACCCCCTCGCGGCATATCACGAGCACTAAACATACTTGAAATACAAAGGCCTTGTGAAGCTTGCATTGGGCAAAATATTGATTTTTTCAGCATGCATGAACGGGAAGAGGCCTCCCAGGCACAAACAGCTTGTTGTGGGCGACTGCTTCAAGCCTAGTAGCCGGACAGCAAGTCAGAAGGCGGCAGAAGACCAGCGAGCAGGAGACATGCAGAGGGTTGAAGAGGACAGGGCAGCAAAGTTGCTGGCAGAGCGGGATGCAGTAGCAGCAGCAGCAAGGCAGAGGCCACCTAATGGGCCTAGGCTGACTTCAGCCATTAGCAGGGGGGGTCTCTGGGGAGGAGTAGCAATGTAATCGGGTGCCTTCCTTCACATGCACATGTACGCATGCGCACACGCATGCATACGCGCGTGCATATGCATGCACATGCGTGTGCATACACGCACACACACGCATGCCTGTGCATGCATACGTATGCACACGCGCACATAAAGGTATGCACACACGCACGCACACGCGCGCACACAAGCATGCTCACACACGTGCTTATGTGTGCACATGCAGCTCAGAGGGCCAAAAGGCCTCCGCATGTGCTCGCATTGCGTTTAATTATTAAGTGTAGCCCCCCTCGCATTGGGGTTTCATAAATAAACTTTCCCGAGCCTTGCATTGGTTACGATACCCTACAGAATTTGCTCATTTATGGCAGCATCCTCATCCAAAAATATGGGTAAGGTTGGCCAGAATTGTATTCAAGCATTGTTTACGACTGTTTAGTAAGCATGTTGCCTAAAACACCGCACACACACACACACACGTTGTATGAGTTACATATTAATGACACTTAGTAATTCTTTACAAACCTAGATGTGAGGTTATCATAAAGCAATGCATTAGAGAGGTGACAAATACATGTGCCTCTTCCTTATGTCAGCGAACCGTATATTGCATAGGATGCAGTTTCGTAGTGCCCCTTGCTAGCAGTACCACCGATGGCCGTCCCTACTAATTTTGACACGAGCAATCTTCCGCAGGAGCAGGACAGTACAGAGAGAGTATAAATTTAGGGCTTGAAAAGAAAAGAAAAGAAAAACTACGCAGGCAGTGAAAACCACTCCCCACATTAATTAAGGACAAGGAGCCACTTTGGTACCGAGTACCGTAAAACTCCTCCACCGCGAAAAGGAAAGGAAAAATCAATGGGGATCAGGAGGGTTGCAGGCTTGGCCTGAAACCGGCTCCTGATGAGAGTTGATAATAGTACTGGAAAGGGCACGTCTGGTATGGACAAGTTTAGCAGCAAAGTTCACGGA
>Ga0307945_1001806_pt1:0-5000 | contig 17057 bp, 12 predicted proteins | sample OrgLakmetagen228_FD_201818 | JGI IMG/M metagenome (GOLD analysis project Ga0307945, IMG submission 201818) | Saline water microbial communities from Organic Lake, Antarctica - #228 | ecosystem: Environmental > Aquatic > Non-marine Saline and Alkaline > Saline | place: Antarctica: Organic...
CTGCCCCTTCTGTCCCATAACAACAACACGATGCCACTCAGGGTCTTTACCAGGAGGCATTATAATGTTCTGGAGGCTGGGGGGACAATTCGTGGTGGTTGGAGGGTGGTTGGTGCAAGCCCAGGGTGCCCCCCAAAATAGCAAAAATACGTTTGCGTATTATACGCGTATGTCGTATTAATAGCGTATGACTCCGTATGGGACGTCTCAAAAGTCTGTATGACCCATCCCTGGAATAACCCATAAGCTGTGCAGAAGCTGGCATTGTTGATTCCTGCTCACTAAACAAGCTATGACACAGCCCCTACTCTCCTCTCCTCTCCCCACCATAAACTGCCTAACTCTTAATTCCTAATTGCACACAGGAGGATATGCTGCTGGCCCCCATGCTGCCTTCAGCCTCTGCATCTTCTCAGCAGGCTGGGGGCTCCTGTATGAAACTGCTAGATGTATTGGTGGACCTTGGTATGTGTGTGAGCTTAGGAATTGTTTGCCATCCATTGCGTTACCTGCTTCTGTTTTGTCTACCCTTCCTGGTGCCCGGCTTAGACTAGGCTTGTTCACGCGAAAGGACGTAACTTGTCTAAGGCAAGGAATTTCAGGCAAAAATACAATTCATCCTTGCCAGTAGCATATGAACGTTTGCTTGCTAGAATAGACGTAGTAGGATACCCTGCAGGAGCCTTCTAGTCAGCAAGGCGCTCATACATTTGTCCCCCAAACTGGCAGCCCACCCGATTTTTTTCTTTTTCCTTATGTGGCACAGGCAGTGCAGCTGTGGAGGTAGAGTGCGGGCAGAGATCCCCGTTGCTAGGTTTTGTAATAGGGGCCAGCCGCATACTGCAAGGCATGTGCAACGATCCGCCAGGCAGCACCATCAAAAGTCAAGCTGTTAAGCGAACGTTGCAGGAAGATGCGCGCTGGTCTGCCTTTGTGAAGCCCAGATCTGGGGCCTTTTCCAAGCTGTGCGAGGAGCAAGACAGGGAGTTGGCGGGGCCCAGGCCGTCAGCTGCTGCTGAGTACGGGGACATGGGAGGTGGATTAATGAGCAGTCAGGATATCCTGGCGCTGATTGAGTCGATGAACATGGGGTGACATGTGTTTAAGCCCTGACTGGGCCTTAATATTATGCAATTTCATCATGTTGTGTGGCGGGCGATATAATCTGCACTCGACGCATTCATGCTACGCGTCCTTAGCCGAGCAGCCTTTGTGTTGCTGCATTAATTATTATACTTATTTTGTGGGATTATGCTCCTCAGAGGAGAAGGTCGATTATGGCAGTGTAAAAGCCATCAGAATCTGAGCTCGTCTCCCCTTAGTAAACCTTTCCATGTGGTTTCCAGGTACGGAGCTGGAGTGTGTGGATGCAGAGAGGTGCAATGGCTAGCGGCTGACACCTGGCATGGAATTTCAATGACAGGAGGACTCATCCCAGATGTAGCCAGCCATGCACAGCGGCCAGCTCTTCTTTCAGCAGTGCTGGGGGGGAGCCTGCACCTGAGCCTGATTTCCAGGCCTTTCCGCGCAACAAGGAGCGAGACCCATACAAGTAAGCCACAGCAAGCCACCGGCGCGCGCGCAATCCGCACACACGCACGCACACACACAGACACACACACATACACACACAGCACACACACACACACGCACACACACCACATACACACACACACACACATACACACACGCACGCACACACACACACACGCGCACACACACACGCATACACACTCACACACAAACACATACACACACACGCGCACACACACGCACACACACACACACACGTCACTTAAACACACACACACGTCACTTAAACACACACACACACACGTCACTTAAACACACACACACGTCACACACACATGCATGCACGTACGTACGTAGGATTGGCCATAAGCGTATGTGACCGTATGATGTTTTTCCTGCTATAAGTACCGTGTATATGTACACCATATATAAATATATACGTAGGTCTTTGGCCAACCTTACCCCACTGCATGTTTTGTCCTGCAAGCTTTCATTTTTGTTTGGAACTCCTGCAATGTCATTGGGTGTAATTGTTTTACGCTTTTAAGCGTCTCTGAACCGCATCACACCTTTTTGTACGGAGATTTGATTCGTTTTGTAGTAAGCTTACATGCCTTTCTAATTGCCAGTAGAATCCATTCCATGCTATTTTTGTTCCCGCGTTTTCCCAACTCGAAGGAACTTCAGGGAATAATGAATTTAGATGTGCAAGCTTCCACATTGATAATGTATGATAACATTTGTGAAGACACTTCTTTTTAAGGGGTCCGTTTCACCCAATATGCAGGCTACTAGGTTTGCCTAAAGATGCCTCCTTTGAGGAGGTCCAGAACGCTAGGAACTTCCTGTATGAGCAGTATCGATGGCACGAACCCAGCAGAGAATCCATTGAGCTTGCCTTTGAAGCCATCCTGAAGGTAAGGGCTGGGGCCAGTCAGTGTGAGAAAGGAATAGCCTGTATGGAAGTGATATACCTACATGTCCCAGGGTAGATGGAAGGAGGGAGTGTGCTACCCTGCTTGCTTTTCCTTGGGTGAGTGGATAAAGTAACTGTTGGAGCTGCTACCCAACAGGTTTGCGAGGTGCCCTACTTGTTCAGCTGCATTTGATAGCAAAGGACTAGTAAGATGGTCGAGGTCTTGCTTTGCTGATCGGTATTTGCTGGTGTATTGTTCCTTATGCTCAGGACACGTACAAAGCTCGGAAACGCTTTGGCTTCAAGCCCCCCAGGACAGGAAGGCGAGATGATGTGATCGGAGACCCAGATGCCATATCCTTTGAGAAAAGGTTCAGGAACCTGTTTGACCCCACCATCACAGCACGGACGCTTGTCAATGAAGGCGCTGTTTACATAGGGCTGGCGATTTGGTGCGTGCTCAGGCTGTTTGACACTTTCCGTAGGCATTCGAACAGTTTGTACCCACTGTCATGATTAAAGTGGCCTTTTGTTCTGCGAAAAGCTGTATTGGTGCTGATTCCAATCATCGCAGGTACAGCACATAGCACACAAACTTATCTCTGGCATCCTGTTTTAGGTCATAACTAAGCAAAAACAATTTGCCTCACCGCAATTGCCTCTGGACAGGACACTCTTTTCTAGCGATCAAAGCTTCCCCTTAGCTGGAGCATTCGCTTACTCGGTCTACAGATTTCAGTCTAAACGCACCAAGAACAACCCTGAGGGCCCGTTCTTCGGTGGAAATGCAATTGTGGGCGCTGTTTTGACCACCGCCTTCAACATTGGGATCGCTTGTGCGGTAAGCAAAGGATTATTCCCTTAGTTTAGAGAAGAAGGAGACCACTGTTTGCTGCAGCTAAATAGTGCCTCTTCTTTAATTGAAATCAGTTCAGTTTTTTATTGCTTGCCTAGAAAGTAGAAAGCAATTGATTGTTAACAAAGCTAATCAAGCACCTTTCTTTTCACCTGTGCAGGTCATGTCCTTTATCTCTGCTCCTCTTGCCACTCTTTTGGATTCCAGCATGCGCCAAGTAGGAGGTTGCTTCGTCATTCTCATAGCTGGTGCTCTCGCGGTTTACTTAAAATAAGGAAGAAGACACATTTGCGCTCCACAACACAAATTCGGAACTCTGCTGCATTAGCATACATATTTCCAAGTGCCCTTTTCTGCCCTTTTCCTGAGGAAAATGAGACTTCGGTGTTTTTGGTAAACAGCCGCCTTATTATTTGGACTAGCGTCGTCCTCATCATAGAGAGGTACTTGCGGAAGGATTATTTATGATAAGATGTAGCAAATCACTGTCACTGCAAAGTATAAGACTCAGCACAACAATATATGAGCAGTTTATTGAAAAATTGTTTTAAGCCAGGGTTGAGTCTCTCTTGAGCAAAGGCTGGGAGCTGCACTACAGACTGCAATTCTCCTGATACTCTCTCTCTCTTTCTCTGCTGTTTCTCAAATCCGACTTGCTTGACACACTGACATATACTATACCACACACACTCTAGTCGGCTGCCGCGCCTCTCCTCCCCAGGGCTGGGAAGTTTACTCAACAATCTGGCTGAGCATTGTGTAGTTTACTGAGCTAATTGAATACCGCAATATCAAAACCAGAAAATGCTATCTTCAATAAAGTGGCCTCGCCAGTTTATTGCATAAGACTAGGTAAAACGACCTCAACTGAAAAATCAACTAACCAAATCACACGAATCGTCACTGCCAACAATTGGGCGTGACAAAGAGGTGCGTAGTTCGTGCATCGAAGAGCCTCTGGCAAAGTTCTGTAGAGTCCACGGAAATTCCATGCAATTTATGGCGACTTGGAAACTGTCAAACTTGTTTTTGCAAAAAAGCAAAGGAGAAACACAGAAACAAAAGAATGACGTAAATAAATGGATTAAACAAGGTCTCAGACAGGAGGCAGGAAAATTTCTGAAGGAAGGCACGTCCCAGTTTTGATCTGGAATGCGATCCCCCTGACCCACCACCCACCCCCCAAACCCCCCTTCCGGTGCCCCCACCCAGACAAAAAGGGTACCAATCTGTTCCTCTTTTGAGTAGGCATCCATCTGTGTATTGTGTATACTCATTAAGACCAGAAACTGAAGTGTTGCAGAGTCACGGGGCAAAAACTGAGATAAGGACGTGCACCCGTGCACACATGACCTACCAGGCACTCATAATAACTGCTGGCTGCACATCTGCACATCCCGTATTGCTTCCATTTCTTTAGAATTTCATTGACTTCTCATGCTGGCACAATCCTGTAAGTTTGGGGGTAAATTGCTGCTTCATTGGCTTGACTCACCCCGCGGCCTGCACCCGAGCGCGTGTGCCTCTGACTTTTGGACATGTCCACAGACCCCCCCCTAACCCAATTTGCTCAAAAAGGGTGCGTATCGACTGGGCTTGAGCTCAGGATTCCGATGATTTATCTGAAATTCCGTAGAAGTGGCCCGGAAAATGTTTGGAGTTTGGAGACCCCCCCCCAAAAACTTGGACCCCCCC
>Ga0307945_1001806_pt1:10000-15000 | contig 17057 bp, 12 predicted proteins | sample OrgLakmetagen228_FD_201818 | JGI IMG/M metagenome (GOLD analysis project Ga0307945, IMG submission 201818) | Saline water microbial communities from Organic Lake, Antarctica - #228 | ecosystem: Environmental > Aquatic > Non-marine Saline and Alkaline > Saline | place: Antarctica...
GCAATATTTATCACCTGTTACAGATTAAATGAAGGCAGACAGCCACGTACACCTTGTAAGAAGTACCGGAATTTTGACCACAAAGCTTTTTGTTACCATACCTTAGCGGATCCACCTCGCACCCCAACGTTCAGAAATATCTACTGAATCCCGCACCTTCTGGCACCCCAAATCAATATTTTTGCCCTCCCGTCACAACCCCGCAGGGTGATTTCATGTATATATTAAGCTTATCGCAGCCACCCCACAGGGTCACAAACAAAAATTATGCGGGGGTGCAGGAGGCTGTTTTTTTTTGGGAAGGCATGTATACTTATTGGGGTGGACCCCCCTCCCCGCCCCCCCTAAACCCCCCTTCCGGTGCCCCCACCCGGACAAAAAGGGTACCAGTCTGCTCCTTTTTCAAGTAGGCATCCATCTGTGTATACTCATTAAGACATACAGCTGAAGTGTTGCAGAGTTATGGGACAAAAACTGAGATACGGACGCCCATGCACAAGTGACCTACCAGGCACCCATAACTGGCTTGCACAGTCCAAAATTGCTTCCATTTCTTCAGAATTCCACTGACTATATCATGCTGGCACAATCCTGTAAGTTTGGGGTAAATTGCTGCGTTATTGGCTTGATTCACCCCGCGGCCTGCACCCGAGCGCGTGTGCCTCCGGCTTTTGGACTGGTCCACAGACCCTCCCCTTAACCCAATTTGCTCAAAAAGGGTGCCAGTCGACTGGGCTTGAGCTAAGGATTCCGATGATATATTAAAATTTCGTAGGAGTGGCCCAGTAAATTTTTGGAGGGGGGGTTTGGAAAACTCTGACCCCCCCCCAGACCTCCCCCTCCCTCTGATGGGACCCATACATATACGAATCGAAAGCTCTCGGTGTGAGGATTCCAAATATTTAATCTTTATCGGGATTTGTACATGCCGTCCAAAAGTTATGCTTCCTGCAGCCTCCTGCGGTGTGATACAAAAAAGGTACGGTAATATATCCAGGCCATTAAGGGTTGGCGCTCAATATGAGCTGGTTGGTGCCTAACATCCTTATATCCTCACCGTTCTCATGCAGGATGGTTTCCAAACGAGCATGAACGTAGAGCTCAAGACCCAAGCCCCTGTGTATTCACCAGTGTGACTCCGGCATGGAACAATCAGGTAAGGATTCTCAGTACTGCTAGTTCCTCTCGTGAAACCTAATTTCTGACCCTTTACAACAGAAAGCTTGCTGCTAATTACACTTGCACAAAACTTGGCCAGCTTGCACAAAACTTGGCCAGCTTGACAAACGAGATCATGTCGCCATCAATTTTACGCTTGCACTCATTGTAGCTACTTGCACACATGCACAGAACTTGGCAAGGCTAGCAAGCAAGATCATGTCGCCCACAATCTTCGCGCACGTAAGGGCTGCCTACCCTGGCATGCCAGTCTCGGAGAACAATTGCCACCCCTTTGCATCCGGCCGCTATTTATGGATGCACAGTGAGTCTTTAATGGAGACAGGCTGCTGCTGCATCATGCTATGGATGTCCAATTGTAGCGTGAGCAAGTGTACATGTATGATCGACACTCAGTGCAACATTTTGTGGTTATGCTACAGCGGCGATAGGTCGTCCCCGTGCACACCCCCCTCGTTTCCCGCCCAAAACAGTGCCATTTCTCCCCAAACTCTTGACCGTTGTGGGAATTGAGAGTTGTGTGGGATAGCTAAGTTTTTTCTTGACATGTCTGCAAAGAAAGCAGGCAAAAAGACCCAGTGGGTGGCTCTCAATCTGGATTTTTACGGTGCAAAAACAAGCATGATTGCTCATACGCTGCACCAATCCACGCCTTCTAGGATTTGTACCTTAATCATTCTGCCTGCAACTCTGGTGTAGAAGTGAGGGTGTAAGAAGGGGCTGAAAAAGCTCCGGCCGAAATTGCTGCATGTGGGTGGATATTTCCCACCAAATCCCAGCTGGTTGGCCTCATTTACATTTTACATTCTACCCCAATCCTCCCCACAACTTTGGGGAACCAGGCTAAAACTCGCAGCAGGTGTGTATCAACGGAATTTTATGTTTTCCCCCCTGTGTCCCTTTTGTGAGTGCCTCCCAATCGCAGGCATTCCCAGCAAACCTGCCCAATTCCGACAAATTAGCAGATGCACCGACATGATTGTTGTATGACATTTATAATCAGGGATGTGCAATGACTCCGTCAGAGCCATTTTGCACCATAATTACAGTACAATTGACGGTGCTCAAGAAATACTGAAAATATCAAAAAATTTCAACTTGCAGTTCAGAGAGGGCTCTGGGGATTTTTTATTTATTCTTGAAGTTATCATGGACAAACGGTATGCAATTTATGGATCATACCATTAACCATACCATCATGATGGTGCATGACGGTCTTTAAATATCAAAACGAGGGTCGAGATCGTCAATTGACGGCATCAACTGTCAAACCGTATATTGATGGACTGTACCGTCAGACCGTCACTGCATAGCCCTTTTTAAAACGTCCTGAAGTGGAGGTTGATCAGTCTGAAGTCAAGTTCAAAATTGCACCTTTTTCCTGCCAAAGTAAGTGCAAAATAGGCACAGGGCCCCATGCAGCACCCCAGAATGCCAGATTTCCGCCAGATGTCAACGGATAAGATATAAAAACAAGGCTGTTGTATTTAGTTGAGGCAGAAGGGGCTTTAGATTGGTGAAAAGCTCGTTGCCACGGTCTCGGTCTAGGGTACGTTGGCATGGCGACGACCGATGATGGATTACACACTTTTCATAGGGAGACGTTCAGTATGATAAAATGCCAGAGGGGGTCAACGGAGCAATTGTTCTGGAGATGTGATTTTTTTGATGCAAATCGTTTTGAATAACATAACTAGATGGTCCACAAAGTTTGGGCTCAATCGGACCACCCCAGTGGTCTGGGCAGAAATCCAGTTCAAATTTTGGCACTGAGTTCCCACATTACAGGCCACTGCGGCCCAACCAGGACCTCTTTTCACTCCAAAACAAGACAGGAGTACTTCCTGTTCATCACAAGGCACCAGCCTGGCTTTTAAAAAGTAAATTCGGTGAAGGTTGTTTTTTTCACCTTTTTGGCACCCCTTTTCCTGATTTTCTCTAAGGGAAATGGGCCCGAGTGGAGTATTTGACCAACTACTGGGCCGTTTCAGAACCACATCTATATAAAAAATTACCAGAATTGGTGTGGTAGGTGGTGAGATGTGGCAGATTGGCACTGGAAAGTAGGGTCCACGCCGCGGGAAATTGGACATGCGCCCCGGAACGGGCAAGCCTCATGCTCAGGTGCTATCTGCAGAACAGCTCATGCCCTACCTCTGGGCACTCAGTTTGAGTGTTGCCCGGTCCGGGGCGCATACTCAATTCACATCCCAAAGGTACCCTCATTAGGGGCCTCCGTTGACCCCCTCTGGTAAAAAGTGGGGTTCACGCCGCGTGCAATTAGGCATGTGCACCCCGACTGGCAGTTTTCAAGCTCAGGTATAATCAGCTACCTCTGGGTGCTAAGCTTAAAACTGCTAGCTGGGGTACGCATACTCTGGGAACATTTCAAAAACACCCCCTTTTCAGTCCTCCGTCGACCACCTCTGGTAGTATACCAGAATGCGGCAACTTAGCAAGTGCCAAAATATGCATCTTTTTAGCATTCAAGGGGCAACTTCTCACACACCACTCCATCAAATTGGACGCAAACTAGCTCCAAGTACTATAAGAGCAAAATTTAGGTAACTCGCTCTATCTTTAGGTTGACAGGATCAAACATACACAAAAAGGGCATTTTCCTTAAAAAATAGCAAGTTACTTGCACATCTCGCCAACCACTGGGTCTTTTAACTTCTATCGTTTTCAATGATCCTTGTATACCGTATTGCGCTTGGACGTTTGGCAATAATTAAATAAATATTCAGGCCCCTCGCAATAAGTCAGGCCGGCAAAATAATGACCTTGCAAAACTTTCCAGCGGGGGGCGATTCTGGGCTCCGCGAAGGAACCCCATCGTTTTCAGGGGCGATCATTATCAGCGTGGCCGAGTTGCCCCCTGAGAAACTGACATGGTTCCGCCTTGGGAGCTGATCCTGCCCTGAGCAAGCCTGCAAGCACCTGCCGCTGACCAGCAAGTATTTTTCCTGCCCCATTTGGACTTAAAACAGGCCCGTGCATAGCCTCCTGTGGGGGTTCAAGCTTCTCCAGGAGAGAAGTATGAAGGCAGAGTTGCTGCTGTCTCAGGTACAAATTCATGGAGCACGGTTAGAGTGCTTGCATACAGCAGGCAGCCATCCTCCAGCAGAAGCACAAGCTCGCAGAGGCACCGAGAAGAAGGGAGGGAAGCCCAGTAAAAAAAACGCAAAATCTCCGAACTTTTGAAAAATCTTGCAAAAGCTCAAAAGCTCAATGCTCACAAATTAATTTTTCGAATTATTTGGCACCTCGCAAAAATTAGGCCTCGCAATGCTAAAAGCGCCGTACAGTGTGCGTAAAATATGATACGGCGTATTATACAAAAACGCCACGTGAAACATCCCTGCTTTCACGTTCTGTCCATGACAGCCGCTCTTTCACTCATGCTCATGAGCATCCAAGCTGAAAATTCAACAGACTTCCTGCTCAGATTGATTTGTCCTGAAACCTTTATTGCAGATGGTGTGCTCGGAGGATTTTGTGAGGTGCGTCAGAGCAAATGAGTTATTTTTTGCCAATGCTTTTTGCTAAAGGCTGTTGCTAATCGCCCAGCTGCATGTCTTGCTTTCTGTGAATACATTTGAACGCTTCTCAAAACCTGCAATTCAATTCCTTGCATTCTTCTTTTGGTTGGTGGACAAATTGCTGTAGATCAAGCGCACCTTACTCAGCCTGCTCTCTGACGAAGCGTACAACTCGATACAGTCCTTCCACTCCGACAGCGCCGTTTCTTTTGCTGTCTTCTTGCATCACTTGGGACGCATAAGTGATGTGCGCACGCAGCAACAACCGGAAATATTACT
>Ga0307945_1001807_pt1 | contig 17056 bp, 21 predicted proteins | sample OrgLakmetagen228_FD_201818 | JGI IMG/M metagenome (GOLD analysis project Ga0307945, IMG submission 201818) | Saline water microbial communities from Organic Lake, Antarctica - #228 | ecosystem: Environmental > Aquatic > Non-marine Saline and Alkaline > Saline | place: Antarctica: Organic Lake...
GCCTGCCGTTTCTGTCGTAGAAGCGGGTGCGACAGAAACGGCAGGCGGGGTGGCCCTGCAAGAGTCGTGACGCACACGCGAGTGAGGTGTTGCTTGGTTTGGGGGGTCGTTGCTGTCGTAGAAGCGGGTGCGGCAGAAACGGCAGACGGGGTGGCCCTGCAAGAGCTGTGACGCACACGCGAGTGAGGTGTTGCTTGGTTTGGGGGGTCGTTGCTGTCGTAGAAGCGGGTGCGACAGAAACGGCAGGCGGGGTGGCCCTGCATGAGACAGAACTCATGCACAGGTGAGGTGTTGCTTGAGTTGGGGGGTACACGTCTTTGCTGTTGTAGAAGCATGTGTGGCAGAGACGGCAAAGGAAGTGGGGCCACCCTGCAACAGGTAGGGAACACGTGAGGATGCAGTGTTGTTTTTGGCAAGAAGCACTCTTGGTAAAATTAACAGAAGCTTGTGCGACAGAAAGTCAGCGACCATGCATTTAAGTAAATGGGAGCTTTGGACTGAGGTTCCGCGTCATCACGCCTGTTCTCTCACCCTCTTTTATGTGCCTGTGCAAGACCGACGTGCATACAATTACGTGACTGGCAAAGTGGCACGTTGATCGACACTGTGCTGCACACTCCTGCACTGTATAGGAAGACCGTGTTGGTCACCCTCACGAACAGAAAGGACAGGAACGCCTTTTATAATTTGCCAACCTCCACCTCGTCGGGCTCCCTGAATGTCCTGCTAGGTCACACTTTCCACATTATGGGGAGACTGGACAGGTGACGGAAGCCTGGATGCCGACTGAATGCTATAACCGGAATAAAGCGGAAAGGAAAACGTAGCAGCAGCCCACCTTGAAGCCAGACTCTGCCATGGGACCAGCATCGTCCCCAGTCTTGTTATGCCTGTCCAAGTCCAACCGGTTGTACAGCAGCTGCTCACATAGGAACACCTGAGAGGTGGGGTGAAGCATACAGCATGTGCGCAAATTAATTTCAAGGCTAAAGTGGATGTACCGCAGCTGCTCACACAGAAGCACCTGAGAGGTGGGTGAATCATGCGCGCGTCTATGTTCAGATCAAGCAAACAGATTTCAAGCTTGTGTGTGTGTATGTGTGTCCGAACGTACAGCAGCTGCTTACACAAAATCATCTGTGGGGGAGGTATGAAGCATAACAAGCGTGTGCGTGTAGGTCACAATGAGGCACCCTCAGTGCACATGCATGCACACACTGGACACTCATAGTAGTACACTCAAAACAATGTGTGTGTGCACGACAGATACATCACAGATCGCAATCCACACATACTTGGGGCTGGCCAGAACCATATATATACGGTGCATACACGGTATTTTTGGCAGGGAAATATCCAAATATACGGTCATAAAAAGTGTGTGTATACGGTTGTGGCCAGCCCTACACATGTTACAATTATGGGCACGACACATACATCATAGGCTGCAAACCACACATGTTTGGCTGGCTGACACAGTCATGCACGTGTATGTGCACGCATACGCACATTTGCACATGGACATGCAAGTAGACACTCACACGTACACACAAACACGCACAAGAGCAATTAGGCCCACACACTCAACACACACACCTTGCGGCCTTGTACACAGATGTCACAGAACTGCAGCTTGTAGTTGTTCTGGATGATACGGTGCATGGCATCGAGGGAGGTGAAGGAGGGGGGGGAGCGGCGAGCTTCTGCGCACTTTTCCTCGATGCACGGGTGCGTGTAGCCACACAGGGAGCTGCAGGCGAAAGAGTAGGATCAAAAGTAATGTGTGCGCGCGCAGTAGCAATAGGAGCGTGTAGTAGCAATAGGATCAAAATAAATGTGAGCGCGTGTGTATATATGTGTGTATGTGCGTGTGCGTGGTGTGTGTATGTATGTGTGTGTTTGTGTGTGTTTGTGTATGTGTGTGTGTGTGATGGAGAAGGTAAAAACAAAGTGAGCTTCTGCACGCTTTTCTTCAATGCAGCAATGCACAGGTGCATGTAGCCACACACACACACACACACACACACACACACACACACACAGAGAGAGAGAGAGAGAGAGAGAGAGAGAGAGAGAGAGAGAGAGAGAGAGAGAGCTGCAGGCCAAGAAGGAAAAGGCGCGGCTAATTTATAGAAGTGCGCTGATTAAAACATGTACGTCTGCATCCTCGTTGAAGTACGCGCACACAGTGCACGCTCTTGGTTCAGTGGAACTGAAGGGATCCGGATCATGACAAGCCTTGAGATGTGGCTGCTTGCACGATGATTAGCGGCTAAAGCATGACTGCAACAGCAGAGAATCATTATATTTCTTGCAATGTCATCCGTGGTCACAGTTCAATAGATTTCTGCTCATTTCATCCATGGTAGCAGAATGCAATCACTTGTTTGATTTATGGTCACACTTATATGATGCCCACGCTCACTCCATCTGCAGTGCAGTCATGTCAGGGGAGCGCTGCATATAGACAGCTGTGCATATCATAAACAGATGCACACACGCACGTACACATCGTAGACAGATGTATACACACATTGATGAATCTGCGAATCAAAGGAAAGCATGTGCAATGCTGGACAGAAAGAAAGCGCAACACACAAGCATAGAATTCAGGAAAGGGATTTGGGGCCGGTAGCTTGTTGCACAGCAACGCACATCCGCACTTGAGATGACATCAATACAAACGGTAGCTCGTATATTTAAACAGCATCACACATCCGCACTTAAATTGACATCAACACAGGCAGTCTCAGGCAATGTTGAGAGAGCATAACTCTCCAGCCAGGAAACACTGAAGCATTCTTTCCAGCAAGGAACTGTGGGGACAGGACAGCAAGCAACAGGTGTAGACGATACGCATAACTTGCTCAAATGAAGTAAGAGGTGTCTCCTCTGCTATGGCTGTCTGGCTGAAAATTAAGCGTGTATATATGTGTGCACAAATGGTCATACATGCATCGCCAGTGGCGATTCGCCACACATACACGCCCCTTGTTACCTAATAAGCTGGGCGTGGCTTTGATCATCCGTGTAGGCCTCGATACTGGGCAGGTGGAAGAGCTCTCGCCTCTCTGAGCGCGCCTGAAAAACACAGAAAAAAGGCGCAAAAAATGGTACGATGAGGCCTTGATGAGGGCAGGTGGAACAACCCTCCCTTCTTTGAGCGAGCCTGGACGCACGGAATGGGCAAAAGGTAGACACCATTACAACTATTACAACATCCGTAGGCCACATTTGAGCACAAAGCATGACCTACAGAATATAGATGAAGCATGTATTTGTAGCTTGGAGTACCTATGTACATGGGAACAGCCGCTGAGGCAGATAGCGACATGCCAAAGGAAATCCTTTTGATGTATTTTCTTCAACCCTTAGTGATGCTAGGCAGTAGCACATACCTTCAGATCACTGAAGTCATTGGCGGTCAGACGAGTGGTGTAGTCCCCCATGTCTGTGAGATAGCAGAGCACGTAGTGCTACTTAAATATGCATATGTGGTAGCACTGCAAAATAAGCATCTTGTTGAACTTGGGAACATCATCATCATACGCGTACACACAGTTATGGTCGAATTCAATTTGTGTGATAAAAACATGCAGTCATTACCCCTGAAGGGCTTTTAGCCTAACATGTCAGTGCGTCTGCTGGAGATGCAACAGTATGCAAAACGTGAGAAATGATTCATGTGCATGCATACGTTTGTGTGTGTGCATGTGTGTGTGTGTGTGTATGTGTGTGTGTGTGTGTGTGTGTGCGTGTATGTGTGTGCGTGTGTGTGTATGTGCGTACGTGCGTATGTGTTGTGTGTGCGCGTGTGCATGTGCATGTGTGTGTATGTGTGTGTGCGTGCGCGTATGTGTGTTGTGTGTGCGCATGTGTGTGTGTGTGTGTGTGTGTGTGTGTGTGTGTGTGTTTGTGTGTGTGTGAATGTGTGTGTTTGAGTGTGTGTGTGTGTGTGTGTGTGTTTGTGTGTGTGTGAATGTGTGTGTTTGAGTGTGTGTGTGTGTGCGTGCATGCATGCGGTGCACGCGTGTGTGCGTGCATGCATGAGTGAATGTGTGTACGTTTTTATTTAGTGCACGTGCATCTGCGCGTGCGATGCGTGTACGCACGCGTGCCGCTTTAACTAAACTTACAGCGTGTCATATAGACTGCAGGGAGTTCTGTTTTGCAGACCATGCAGGTGTTGTCCTGTGTGACGAGGCACAGAAGAGTTCACTGGTCAGTGATTTTTTAGCCTGAACTCAACAATTCTTGGCAACACGCAGAAACAGACCTTCAGGACGAAGCGCCAGCGCGCAACACACTTGGAGCATGTCTCCTTGTGATTGCAGACGCCGTAGGCCGTGAACTCCAAAGCATCAGCACAAATGCAACACACGGTACCGTCACTGATGGCCGCCATTCTATGTAATTATATGTTATAGACAATGAAGTTGGGTGCCATATTTTATCGCACCCAGGCTGAAACTTGTTTGGGGACGATCATTAGAAAATACTTTGCAACATTACCGAAACAAATATTTGTGATGTATGTGAACAGTTATTCCACCGTGTTATTTCTTTCAGGCAGTTGACCAGGACATTCACCTCCTGTCAAGACAACTTACTTCAGAGAGTAAATAGAATGCTTTTAACTGTAAGTTGGACCCTGTGTCTGTGAGCCAGCTGTCGGTGACAACCGCCCAAAATGCCCTTGGCCCTGGATGAGGGTGCAACGGTGCTGGGGGGCAGCCCCTCTGCTGCCCAAGGAGGACAGGGCTTTGATTGGCAGACAGCACAGACGCTGTACTGGGAGTCCGTGCCCGTGCAGTTGCGCCAGGCAGACAGGGAGGACCAGCATGAGGAGCTCATCTTCAGGATACTGTCAGGGGTGTCCAGGGCCAATCATAATATGCGGGTGCGTGCATGCGTGTAAGTGTGAATGTGTGTGTGTGTGTGTGTGAGTGAGTAAGTGTGTATGTGTGTGCATGTGCGTGCATGTGCGTGCGTGTGTGTGCGTGTGTGTGCATGTGTGTTTGTGTGTGTGTGCGTGTGTGTGTGTGTTTGTGTGTATGTGCGTGCGTGTGTACGCGTGTGTGAGTGTATGTGTGTACACGTGTGTGTGAGAGTGTATGTGCATTTCATTTTAAATAACACGTATTCTCCTCCTCTCCTTTTCTCATTTACATTCCAGACTCAATTCACCAAACACACATGCATACTTCAACGCAGATCTTGCGCATCCACATCTCCAGCGAGAGCGACCTGTTCTTCCTTCACTCCTTGGAAGTCAGCGAGGAGGACTTCCAGAGCCTAAAGAACGAGCAGGGCATTTTGGTGGACTTTGCCAGCTTCCCTGGAAAGGTCATCACCCTGCTAAACAAGTGCATCAACTCGTTGCCAACAGATGCGCCCAGGTACGTGCTGAACGAGTGCATCAAAATGTTGCTGACAGACGCACGTAAGTAAGTGGCTCGCGAATTGCCATATGCAGACGCACCTACGTGTACGCGCAAAACTTCAAAGTGATGATACACACACGGCTTGCACTTTTTTTTGCTGCGTTTGGCATGAAACACACTGCATTTTTTTACGCTATAAGCTGAGGCAAAATTGCTGTTCACAAAGGTTTATTCAAGTGCGTCACATGATGAGGCATGACGAGCTGCAAAGTGCACTTTAGATGGATGACGAGCAACAAATGCATCTTCCCCCCTAGTTAAGCTGGCTCAGTAAGTCAAAGGTATTTTCTTACTCAGGCAATTCATTTCAGGATTGTTCAAATTGAAGACACACATACACACGCACGTACGCGCACAGGTTTCAGGCGGTGCTCACAGCTCGTGGCTCAGAGTCCGTTTTTAAAATCATGGAGACCAACGACTTCAAACAGCTGCCTCATATAACCCTTGCTTTTCGACCGGGCAATGATTCTGCAGTCAAGCAGGTGTGAACATGCACACACACAATTGTATCTCTTATTAGCATGCGCACGTACGTACAATAGTATCTCTTACTAACTTGCACAAGTATGCACGCATACACACATACACACTCAGTTTCTTCCTCTTACACACAAGTATGCGTACACGCATGTACACACACACACACAGATGGAGCTTTCCTTTGTGTGTGCTTGCCTTGCAGTTCCTTGCTTTTCGGTTGCTGCACACACACACACACACACACACACACACAGATTGAACTTTCTTTTGTGTGTGCTTGCCTTGCAGTTCCTTGCTTTTCGGTTGCTGGAGGTCAAGGGCAATGCCAGTGACCTGTCCTCAGGACTAGAAGGGACCCAGGTCAGGAATCCATTGTGTTGTTCGTCATTTGTCATGTGCATACGTCATTGTGTTGTTCGTCATGCGTCATGTGCAACCAGCATGTAGGATGGTGCCGGCTTGAAAAGGTATGTGCTTCATGTGTTGTTCGTCATGTGTCATGTGTCATGTGCAACCAGCATGTAGGATGGTGCCGGCTTAAAAAGGTATGTGCTTCATGTGTTGTTTGTCATGTGTCATGTGTCATGAGCAACCAGTATGTAGGATGGTGCCGGCTTGAACAGGACGGTTAGGCGGTTCGGTAGACAGACCTTTTGTGTGGCTGGTCAATTACAGACAGTACTGTAGGATGGAATGGACCTTGACAAGGATCAGCTGACTATGCAGGATGGTGAGCTCTCCTCATTACGTTCAAGGGAACAAAGTTGGCAAGTTTTGTGTTGCTAGTAAGGACATGTGCACTGTTGTGTTGCTAGTGAGGACATGTGAAAACGAGAAGTAACTGTGTATATAGCCATCTTGCGTACTTGATAGGATGACTCAGTCATTGGTGTCAGGACATGTGTGGGTTTTGAGGACAACTCAGTTGTTAAGGATGAGTGCAAACGAGAGGTAGCTGGGTGAAAAATGATCTTGCGCAACCAATTGTGAAGATGACATAGTTGTTGGTGTGAGGACATGTGTCATCTAAGAAGTACTTTGGTGTAAGAACGAGTTCTTGCTCTAATGATTTGGGGATGCCAGCTGCGGGTCAGTAAGCATAACCTGAAGACGTTCACACCTATGTACCGACATACACACATACATCGTGCATATTCCATGCACAAACACACACACACACACACACACACTCACACACACATCAGCCCTTGCGCGGAGCACGAAAAGAGGGAGCGGGTCTCATTGACCCAGCAGCCAAACAAGAAGCAGACTAGAAGTTTTGCGCGCCCACGGTGCTTTCACAACACACGTACACAACCCCCTCGTGCATGATTTGCAGACACGGCAGTTCACGCACGTACTCATGGTTTGCAAAAAGAGTGGGATTGGTTCACATCCATGAGCACACCTGAAGACGTGCACGCTAGTTGTGTATTCACAGTATGCACGTACACAGCCTCCCTGTGCACAATTTCTGGCAGGAGGTCTGCACACGCATCCTACACGTCACTCATACAATGCAGAAAGAGCGGGATTCGTTGACCCAGCAGCTGAAGAGCACGCAGCAGCAGCTTTCAGCTTTGCAGGAGCAGTATGACAAGCACGTCATGGAGGTCCAGGTGCGCATTGCGTTCCATTGACGATGATCACAATTGCGCTAAGCTTTAGCAAGCGCTGGACGTGCTGTGTTCTGGTGTGGAGTGTGGAGGCACATACAAGCTCATACTGGAGCAGTATGACAAGCACGTCATGGGGGCTGAGGTGCGCTAATTGCCCTCCATTGACAGTCATAATCGCTTTTTGCGAGTACCCTTGAGTGTTGGATATCCTGTGTTCTGGTGTGGGAAGCACATACGAGCTCAGATTGGAGCAGTATGACAAGCACGTCATGGCGGCGAGGTACGGCTTGCGACCCTTCAACGGTCATATTAATTTCTGTTATTGTCTAGAAGTATTTTGCAGAATGACAAGCGTAAGCGTTGTGGAGGGCCACGTGAGCGTTTGCAGTGCAGTGCAGTAGGAGGCTCTGCTGTTAAGAGCACTTGCAGGTGTTGGTACCATATGTAGGGTTGGCCAAAAATACCGTGTATAAATCGTATATATATGGTTCTGGCCAACCCTAACTATTTGAAAGAAGTGAGTATTTAAGCAGGTGCCTTGTTAGCTTACAAAGAGGTGAAGTTGATATGGGCGTCAAGGCAGATGCATTGTTACTGGTGAGTGTGTGTAAGGCACAGTTCTCAGTGATTTCTAAAGGAGGAGAACAAAATGAAATAAATGAGAATGTATGGCAATGGTTTTAGCTTATTAATAGGACATTTTGTTCTTTCTTGACGTTCCCCGGGTCGTTCACCCCCTGGATGTTATGTGGCTCACGATCCATCGAGTGCTGCAGAACAGCCTTTCTAAGTTCATGTCGGGAGTGTGTTCTGCCTTCTTTTTTGTTTCTATCTTCTTCTTTTTATTAGATGGAAGGCATGTCGACGGTGGTATGCAAGCAGTGCAGCTTATAAGACGGCATGCATATAAGACGGTATAAGACGGTATGCAGCAGTGCAGCTTACAAGGGTGGTATGCAAGCAGTGCAGCTTATAAGACGGCATGCATATAAAACGGTATAAGACGGTTTGCAGCAGTGCAGCTTACAAGGGTGGTAGCAAGCAGTGCAGCTTAAAAGATGGTTATAAGTTGGTTTGCATATAAGACGGTATAAGAAGGTATGCAGCAGTGCAGCTTATAAGAGTGATGGCACACAGACTACACGCACACGCACACACACACACACACACACACACACACAGATACAGATACACAGAAATAAGAGAGGAAAATTTCATGCAAATATCTTCATCACAAACATACATACACAGGAATACGCACATACGCACGTACAAACACACACACATACACACACACACATATACATGCAGGCTGAAGCCAAGACGCAGCGGGCGGCCTCTCAGGAGGAGCGGCTGAAAGAGAAGTCTGAGATGAAGGATGCTTTTACTAGGTAAAGAGTGAAATTTTTGTGTGTGAGGAAGAGCTATTGGTTTTGCCTTGATTTCTCACCGGCGCTCCCATGTAGATAAGTGCTGGATGTACAGAAGACCCAACAATCGCTTGGGTGCCTTCTTGTGTATTTACACAGTTGACAAGATTCACACGTTTCACGCAGTTTACGCAGTTGACGAGACTTATACAGTTGACAAGACTTACACAGTTGACAAGACTTACACAGTTGACATGATTTACACGTTTCACACAGTTTACGCAGGGCATACGGCAGACACCAGGGTTGTTCAGTCCAAGGTTCGGCCAAAAGTTCGGGTTCGCTAACTTTCACGCATTTTAACGAAATTAAAAAGTGCTGTTTGGAGTTCGGTCAAAGTTTGAAGAATTTTTAAAAGTTTCTCGAACTTAACAGCATGCGTCTGTCAAAATTGCAAGGGACAGCAGTTCCCCCCAGTTCAGTCCCACTCTTTCCTCGCAGTAAAAGTTCGAGGGTTCTAGAACTTTCACAGACTTAATTGAACCCTTGCTCCCAAAAAACGAACTGAACAACCCTGGCAGAAACGAACCCGGTGTGGATGCGTGCAATGCCTGGTTGTCTCCATGTGTATACACGCATGTAGATGCAGGGCGCACGCACAGAGGAGACACAGCAAACGCATGTGTGCCTTCCTGTGTGTTTTATGAAGACCAATGCATGATGTTACAGAAAAGACGCAGCAGACGCAGGACAGTGCCCGATGTTCTATAGGTGTAAGCATGCATAAAAATTGGTGCACTAGGAGACCCAGCGAAGGCATGGATGTGTGAGATGCTCGATGCTCTGAGCTGAAGGCCTCCGACCGAGTCTTTATGTAGATCATTAAATGTTTCGTGCTATATATAACTAGGGTTAGCCAGAACCGTATATATACGTATATATACACCGTATATTTGGTGATTTCCAAGCCAAAAATACCATATGTACACCGTATATATATGGTTCTGGCCAACCCTATATATAACGGAATGCAGGACATACCGAGGAGGCACAGCGAACATTGGATGCGTGCAACGCCCAATGCTCTAAGCTGGAGGCCACCTACTGAGTCGGTGTGTCAATTGTTACAGTGCTTCTTATTGACCTCATGCAGAGAAATGCAGGATGTACAGAGAAGGCACAGCGAACACATGGATGCGTGCAACGCTCGGTGCTCTGAGCTGGAGACCGCCAACCGGAAGCTGCGGGACATCAAGTACGAGCTGGACACCAAGGTATGCACATGGTGTGGTGTGTGTGTGCTTGTGTGTGTGTGTGTGTGTGCTTGTAAGTGCGTATGCTGGTTGGTGAGAATATTTTGGTGTGCAAATGGTGTTCACATAATGCAGTGTATATTCAAAGGGGTCAGTAAGCAGAGTAATGAGCTGTTCAAAACCGGTCCTTGTGTATGCATTATGCATATCCTCAGGCGATTGCTGTCTTTTGGGGGGGTTGTGAGCGTGTGAGTCTTCAAGCGACTGCTTGTCTGTTCTGTGTGCCATATATTTGGTGCTCACATACACTGAAGACATGTGGTGTTCCTGTACGGGTTAGTAGGGTAGGGTTTGTGTGTGTGTGTGTGTATGTGTGTGTGTGTGTGTGCGGGTTTTGTTGTGAGTGTAGTCATGCCATCTCAGAACAAAAGTAGGGGAGGGGTTGTGTGTGTGCGGGTTTTGTTGTGAGTGTAGTCATGCCATCTCAGAACGAAAGCAGGGGAGAAGGGGCTCTGTGTCACGTCATTCGTAAGGCAATTAAGATGATGAGAGAGAGTTTGTATGTGTGTGTATGAGAGAGAGAGAGAGAGAGAGAGAGAGAGAGAGAGAGAGAGAGAGAGATAATGAAAGAGAGATAATGAAAGAGAGAGAGAGAGAGATAATGAAAGAGAGAGAGAATGAAAGAGAGAGAGAGAGAGAGAGAGAGAGAGAGATAATGAAAGAGAGAGAGATAATGAAAAAGAGAGAGAGAGAGAGAGAGAGATAATGAAAGAGAGAGAGAGAGAGAGATAGAGAGAAAGCACGCACGCACACACCCAAACACAGCAGAGAAATAAATACATAAGTATATGTCCACATGTAAATGCACACACACACAACACGCACATAGGTGTCTGAGCTCAGCCACCGCTCTGGCACTGCTGAGGGCAAGGCTAGGTCTTTGGAAGACGAGGCTGCTCGCTTGCGCAGCAGCAATCAGCAGCTGGCACTGGAGCGGCATGACAAGCAGGTGGCTGCGAGCGAATGCAAGTCGCGACTCACGGTGCTGGATGAAAAGGTGGGTAGGTGGCTGAGGGGTGAGGGTGAGGGTGTGGGTGTGTCTGTGTGTCTATGTATGCGGATATGGGTGTGTGGATGTGGGTGTGGGTGTGTGTATGCGTGGTTGTGCTGAGCTGTACAGGCCAGCTCTCAAATAGAAGTATCTAGCACCAAATACATTGATTGTGAGGAAAAACTTTTTAACTGAGGTCTGCCAAACACACATACGGTCATGTTTTACGTGTGCTGCCACACAAACTGAGGACAGCGCACAGCTGTGGAGATCATCGGGTAGTGGGAATCACGTATTCACGAACTTACATTGCTCTTGAAGTGTGGCTGCAGCTGCTGCGTATTGAATGCTGATATGCGTGCAGGCCAGCGCACAGCTAGAGATAATCGAGCAACAGAAGTCACGCATACGGGACCTAGAAATGTCTGTGAGGCAGTGGGAGGGGCGATACACAGACCAGAGAGAGGTGTCTGCAGGTGTGTGTTTGTGTGCGTACACGTGTGTTGTGTGTATCTACGTGTGTGTGCATGTGTGTGTGCATGTGTTCGTGCATGTACGTGTTCCTCCGCTGGTTGCAGACACAAGAGGAAGTGAATGACAGGGTATCACAATGTGTCTGGTGCATAATTGTGTCTGCAGGTGCGTGTATGTGTGTATGTGTGCATGTGCATGTGTGTATTCATCAAGCTAGGAACAGACAGATATGGGGGGACTGCGATCTCTGGTGCTGGCTCGTGGATGCAGACCAAGAGGTGTCTGCAGGTGTTTTTCCTTGCTTGTGCGTGTGTGTGCTCTTTGGCTGGGTACTGACAAAAAATGTGACCAGGGATTGCGATCAAAAGGGTGCAGGTTTGTGGAAACAAAGTAAGAGCAGTGTCTGCACCTTGTGTGTGTGTGCATAAGCTGTTGATCTATCTCTGTGTGTGGAATTAGACAATTAGGATCGCAAAGCAGGTTCAGACCGTGTGTATGTGAGTATGTGGGTGCAGTTGAGGGGTGAATAGTAGGCAGTGGGAAGGATGGTATTAGACCAAAGACACAACATAAGAATAAGGGGCAAGCCGGAAGTGTGGGGGCCTTTTCACCTGTGGGCGCCCAGTTCGTAAAAGTGTTGGCAACAGGGTTTGTAGGGTTGAGGCAAAAAGTGATGGTCTTTTCTGGAAAGACCTAGAGATGATGCAAAGGTATATGGCAGTTGGGGTGAGGACGAGACGATGTGTCTTGAGTGTGTCCAAGCAATCAAAATTGTCAGAGAGAGAGCGGTAATGACACTAGTCTCTGCGCTTTTACTCTGAGTTAAGTTGATCCGAACTACCCTGTTTCAGAAGCAGCTTGGCTTCGTAAGCCAATAGATATAACGCGGCCACTAAAGCTTTAGCAAACAGATATAGCAAACAGATATAGCGATTGAAGGCACTCCTTATTTTGTTCCCTTTTTATGAGCAGCATGCATGGGGTGCCCAAGTAGCGATCACAATTGCAGACGATACAAGCAATTGAAGTTGATATGTCAAATTTGTCCCCCTGCAGGGCAAGAGCAGCGCGCAAAAGATGCCCCATTAGGGACCATGGCTGTAGAAGACTCGAGGCTCCCATTCTTACATTCGTCTTCCTGCTTTGTGCTTCTGCTGGGCACGAGCAGCGCGCAAAAGATGCCCCAATAGCGATCAAATTTGCAGAAGACACGAGGCTCCCATTCTTACATTCGTCTTCCTGCTTTGTGCTTCTGCAGGGCATGAGCAGCGTGCTAAAGATGCTCAGGCAGAGATCGTAAAAGGCAACCAGATCATTGAGAAGTTGTCGGTGCGTGGCTTCCTATGCTGGCCTTCTCTTTGTATTCCTTGGTATCCCCCATATCGTGGCACACAAGGAGTTTAGGTTGTACCCTTTTCTCTTCGATGAGTGCAAGGAATGCACCAGTCATCTGTTATCGGTGCTTAGAAAAAGAAAACTACGCAGGCAGTGAAAACCACTCCCCACATTAATCAAGAAAAAGGAGCCAATTTGGTACCAGGTACCGTAAAACCCCTTCACCAAAGGGGAAAAAAATCACTGGGGATCAGGGGGGTTGCAGGGTTGACCTTAAACCGTCTCCTGATGAGAGTTGATAATAGTGCTGGAAAGGGCACGTCTGGTATGAACAAGTTTGGCAGCGTAATTGACCGAATGAGCATGAAGCTTGGAAGCAACTTTCCTAACTCTTTGAGAATCAAGACCCAGATTCTTAAGAGGCTCCAGTGTGTGATTGTTGTTAATAGTGCCACCCGCTCCCAAAAGAATGGTGTGAAGGGTATGGAGGCTCCTTAAGGATGAAGCAGAGGCCTTTATGCTGTTCGTGCGCGGCGCTCAGCTAATTCTGCGGTCTAGTGTCCTCGCAGTTCTTGATCTTCATGAGGTGAATGTCACGTTGTAGAATACTGAGATCTTTGGGTCGGTGCTGTCTGGGGAAGGTGGATCTGCTAGTGGCAGACAGTGCTGCTGAGGTGCTCCCAGTCCCCCTCAGTTTCCATCTGCCTCACTCAGTGCTTAGATCCTAAAAGAAGGGTTTAGGTCTGCCCTGTATCTACGTAGGGCAGGCTGATTCTTTTGTGCACGGGTGTGCTGTTGCGGTCCTAGCTCTGCTGTCACCCATGTGTGGATGTGTGGATGTGTGTGTGTTCGTGTTCGTGTGTGTATATGAATGTGTGTATGTATGTGTGAGGGCCCCACAACATGCCACGCTTGCCTGCACAATCATGGTACCAAAACTCACACACACGCACACACATGCACACACACACATACACAAACACAATCACACGCAGAATGACATGAAGCTGCTGAAGGAGAAGATAAAGCGCAAGCAGGCCATCATTGTGCGCCAGGTGAGCAAGCAGCAGCACAGTTAAAACATGCTAGTGGTGTTTTTACCTGTTTTACTGGTTGAGCTCCCATCAAAGTGCACTAGGCACGCACGCCTGCAAAGTTTGCTACACTATGCCAGATGCGCACATTTGGTGCGAGCATTTGTTGTGCATTTGGTGCGAACATTTATTGTGCATTTTTCGCGAGCATTTATTGTGTATTTGGTGCAAGCATTTCTTGTGCATTTCTTGCGAGTATTTGTTATTTACAGCCCCTTACCAGCACCCCCACTTTTAACTCCCACACTTGCATGGACGTACTCATCCCTACTCAAATATTAAAGGAGCTGCAGACTTAAGAACTGCCTCAGGCATTTGCATAATGAAGTGCACAACACTGCGCAGGTAATGTATACTTATGGACACACATTTTTGCGCACACCCAAGCATACGTGCGCACTCACACATACACACAAACATGTGCGTGCATATTGCACCTTACAACAGGAGGAGGAGCTACAGGCACGGGAGCAGGCACTGGCCAACGATGAGCGTGAGCTGCGTGGCCTTACGCAAAGCCTGCAGAGTGCAAAGGCAGAGGTGTGTGTGTGTGTGTGTGGCCTTACGCAAAGCTTGTAAAATACAAAGGCAGAGGTGTGTGTCTGTGTGTATGTTGTGCGTGTGTTTGAGTGAAGGGGTGGGTGTGCGTGCCAAAGCCTGCAGAGTGCAAATGCTTAGGTGTATGCATGTGGGTGTGTTTATGTGGGTGGGTGGCCTAACTCCAAGTCTGCAGAGCTCAAAACCTATGAGTTCAGTGTGAAACACCTGAACTCAGGTTCTTCATGTGTAGCATAAAGTGAGGTGTTCTCAATTTCTGGATTTTCCGGTTTCTCTGAGTTGTTGTGTTATCCTTGGTAATAATGACGGATCCCTATGCATCTCACGATGCAAGCGAAATAGAACCAAAGGTGTGCGTGTATGTGTTCCATTTCCTCAAGGCAGTAGAGCTCAAGTGTCGGTTAAATGCCTGCTGCAGATCTTTGATACACTGAATGCTGTGCACACAAGATCTTTGATACACTGAAACCTGTGCACACAAGATCTTTGATACACTGAAACCTGTGCACACAAGATCTTTGATACACTGAAACCTGTGCACACAAGATCTTTGATGCACTGAATACTGTGCACGCAAGATCTTTGATGCACTGAATACTGTGCACACAACATCTTTGATGCACTGAATACTGTGCACACAAGATCTTTGATACACTGAGTACTGTGCACACAACATCTTTGATACACTGAATACTGTGCACACAAGATCTTTAATACACTGAATACTGTGCACACAAGATCTTTGATACACTGAATACTGTGCACACAAGATCTTTGATACACTGAATACTGTGCACACAAGATCTTTAATACACTGAATACCGTGCACACAAGATCTTTGATACACTGAATACTGTGCACACAAGATCTTTGATACACTGAATGCTGTGCACACAAGATCTTTGATACACTGAATACTGTGCACACAAGATCTTTGATACACTGAATACTGTGCACACAAGATCTTCGATACACTGAATACTGTGCACATAAGATCTTTGATACACTGAATACTGTGCACACAAGATCTTTGATAAACTGAATACTGTGCACACAAGATCTTTGATGCACTGAATACTGTGCACACAAGCGCAAGGTTGGCGGTCAGAAGCAAAAGAGCTGAAACAGAGCTGGAGTGTGATTATATAGTGCTGTAGGCGACCCTTCCATTATTGCACTGTGACTCTGGAGCGCAGGAGCAAGACCTGCAGGCAGGAGCAGTGGAGCTAAAGTCCAAGCTGGAGTGTATAGAATAGGGATGTGTCATACGGCGTATTCGTATTTAACGCGTATTTTACCGTATTGAACAAATCGGGCCGTAGTATACGATTGCAAAAATTTGCCTTTTGGCCTTTTTAGGCAATTTCCTCCCTTTCAGTAAGCTTCCAATGCTGTTATGTAATATATTTTAACATATAATATATTTGGAAAGAATTGGGGACGTTTTGGGTGAGTTTGGGGCGAATCAGGGTACATTTTGTGTCAAATTTCGGCACTCCCGAAAATGCTTTAAAATACGATCGTATTATACGCGTATTGCGTATTTAACGCGTATTTTACCGTATTGAACGTTTCAAATGACCGTATGACACATCCCTGGGTTTAATTATAAAGTGTAATTGTACACAGCTGTAGGCCACCGTTTCATATCTGCACTGTGACTTTGGAGCGCAGGAGGAAGACCTGCAGTCAGGAGCAGTGGAGCTTATTCCCAAGCTGGAGGTGTCTGTAGCATTTCCTGCAGGTCTACTTCACGTAACTAACACCACCACCCTCTTTTGTGCACACGCAGGTGCAAGACCTGCGGTCAGAGGCGGTAGAGCTAAAGTCCAAGCTGGAGGACAGCAAAGGCCAGCTGCAGAGCAACGAGCAGATGATACGATGGCTGAACCAACAGGTGAGAGGGCTGTGTAAGTCTTTTAATGCATGCTTATGGTCATGCAGCCTTTGTGTGGGATCATTAAAGCTGTGAGATGTGATTCGGTGGATGGACCAACGGATGAGAGGGCTATGTAGGTCTGTTAGCACACTTTTTTCTGTGAGCACTTGCAGCCTTTGTGTGGGATCATAAAAGCTGTGAGGTGTGATTTGGTGGATGGACCAACGGATGAGAGGGCTATGTAGGTCTGTTAGCACACTTTTTCCTGTGAGCACTTGCAGCCTTTGTGTGGGATCATTAAATCTGTGAGATGTGATTCGGTGGATGGACCAACGGATGAGAGGGCTATGTAGGTCTGTTAGCACACTTTTTTCTGTGAGCACTTGCAGCCTTTGTGTGGGATCATTAAAGCTGTGAGATGTGATTCGGTGGATGGACCAACGGATGAGAGGGCTATGTAGGTCTGTTAACACACTTTTCTGTGAGAACTTGCAGC
>Ga0307945_1001811_pt1 | contig 17039 bp, 17 predicted proteins | sample OrgLakmetagen228_FD_201818 | JGI IMG/M metagenome (GOLD analysis project Ga0307945, IMG submission 201818) | Saline water microbial communities from Organic Lake, Antarctica - #228 | ecosystem: Environmental > Aquatic > Non-marine Saline and Alkaline > Saline | place: Antarctica: Organic Lake...
CAGTCGTGTGCTTGATGGGGCAGCAAACTTTCCGCCCACGCGTCCCCTCTGCCCTGGACTCAGCAGGCACACTCAGGGACATTTTCTGATGACGCCTGTGCTTTCAGTTGCTGTCCGGGGTGCATGGGCTGGTCTCCGCCGGGCAGCTTCCTCCAGCTACCAAACATTGAGTCACTTCTTTCCACAGCACTGCTCACTGCACCCCTGGTCACCAAAACTTGTATGCCTTGACAAACGAGTTTGCTTGGCCTGCCTGCCAAGTTTCAGACCTGGACGTTGGCTGCGTGGCTCTGGCCAGGCCCTGAGTCTCAACTTTCCAAATTTTCGTTCCAGGGTGCGCCCAGCAGCACCACCCCCTGCCTCTCCCCTCCCTCTGACACCGCAGGGCTGCCTGATTTGTATGTCTGGGTCACTGTGCAAGTTTTGGGGGCGGGGTATGCGTTGGGCGGGCCTGCGCACACTGGTGTGAACTTTGGTGGGAATCCACCAAACCTAGGGGCTGCGCCCCATGACTGGGGCTTCGCCAAAAAGACATAACAATCTGTCGCTCCATATCTGCTGCGAGTTTCAGCCTGGTTTTTGCTCTCAGAGTTGCGGACCAATACCCAAATTTCTGTGAAGAAATTTGTGCTGGGGGGGGGTTAACCGAATCGGTTGGGCGCACTTTGGCCCTTAATAGCTCCGCGGCCAGGCGTCCGTTCCGCGTAAGATTTAGACAGAAAATTCGACGGCGAGATTTGAAGTCTGTGTGTCCACTTTCGCGGCGAGCTGTGAGGGTCGACCTTTTAACGACAAGAAGGGCTGGAAAGTGGCACGTTGTGACGGCGTCAAATGCGGAATTTACTGTTTCAATTCTTACTTAATTACGTTCAGGAATTGTGCAGTTATCATGCGCCGTCATTTTCTGTGGCTGTATGGAGACCGACGAGGAGGAATTTTTTGGCCGGCCATTTTTTGATGCAGTTTAATGCAGTTATGAACAAATATTTTACAGTGAGGTTACGAACTTGAAGGGATTTTGGGAAGCTCTGGCAGTGACAAAGGCATAAGCACCGCATGTAGAATTTGGCCTGGAGGACTGAAGCGTCTTTTCCTGGAATTTATGCAAAATACGGCAAGGTCAAAGGATGTATTTGGTAGGTTCTGGCAGATCTGTGCAGAAGGGGCTGGACACATGGACACAGGTCTTCAGGGTTGCACAGACAGGCAATTGCAATGAAGACGTGTAAAAAGGGAAAACACAAAAAAAAGTGAGCCCTTTGTCGGGTCGAAATTTGGGCGGGCGGCAAGCCCCTCTATGCAAAGAAAATAATAACATTTAAATGGGGCCAATCGGTGGCCTGGGTGGGTTTTGGTTCAAAATTGTGTAGCGTAACATGCAAGCAATTTTGGCAGGAGCTTTATCGACTCCATTTCACATCCTCGATTTCACACCAGAGTCATGGACCAAGTTGGCTTATTGGGGCTGTTTGGCTTGCAAAGGGGGTGGGCCGTTCATGGGGACAGCCACCCCTCATCTTGCTACACCTACAGCCTATAGGGGGGTATTGAGCAGTACAAATGTTGCGCTTGCTGCGTGCCTTACGCCGTTACCCAGTAGCCCTCTCCCTTTTTTTTTCCAGGCGCCTTCCACCAAAAAAAAGGGAGAGGGCTATACTGGGTAACGGCGTGACTGACAAGGCAAGGGAGAGGTCTATACTGGTAAGGGTGTAACTGACAAGAGGAGGTCTAAGGTAAGGGAGAGGGCTGTACTGGTAAGGGTGTAACTGACAAGAGGAGGTCTAAGGTAAGGGAGAGGGTTACACTGGTAAGGGTGTAACTGACAAGAGGAGGTTTAAGGTAAGGGAGAGGGCTATACTGGGTAACGGTGTAACTGACAAGAAGATTGTGTTTTCCTGTATTTCTTTCCCAGTGCTAGCTGCGTCATCACTACTAATGCGTCGACCCTTCTCTCCCCTCCGCACACGGACAGCACACACCGCCCCCCTTACCTAGCTGCAGCTGTAGCCCAAAGCACTGCAGCGCGCTCGCAGCCTGCCAGCGCTGAAAGCCTAACCGTTGAAGCTGCTGGTAAGTGTGGAGAGCTTTGTTGGCTACCAAGGCTTCTATGCACTCCTCCGAGAAATCCCCTACGTGCTGCTGTTGCTGCTGCTGCTGCTGCTGCTGCTGCAAGCTCCCCACGTCTGCTCCAACCCCACTGCTGGCACCTGCGCGGAGGGAGGGAGAAAAAGTGAGAGCTAGCGGTGAAGTGGTTACTAGCTGGAACAGCTAACGGTTTATAGATATTTACACTCATAAACAGAATGGCCGTTATAACCATCACAGTGTATAATCCCTAGAACACTTACAGTGTGCGCACGTCCTTAAAGCACTCACACAGGTGCCCCATCAATACAATGACGGTAGAAGCATGGAACAATGGTGTGAGGACGACAAAGCAGCATCAGTGTGATGCGGGCCAATGCAGGCAACGACGAACGACTGAAAAGGGAACGAAGGAATCAGAAAAATGGGGGATTAACAAGTGCCGAAGGAGAAGAGCTGCTCCGTGCAGGTGCGCTGGTGGTAGGGGTGATGGCACTGCTGCGTAAGAGGGGTTGTAAGAGGGGTTGTAAGAGGGGTCCGTGTACGTGCCAACGCACGCACGCGCGCTCAAAGTGACGACTCAGGCAGCATGATCGAGGCAAAGGGAGCACGCCTTGCTACGCCAGTCCCGAGGTCCGTACTACTGATTCGTGGCTGCTGATGGTGACAACGTACTGAGCCTGGAGGGACGGTATTTTTGGCCACATACCTGCGGTAGGGGCTTGAGAGTCCAGGTCTGATTCAGCCATGCTGGCCGTGTCTGAGGGTGTGTTGGCTTCCTGGCCATCTAGAGGCAAATGGCCTGTGCGAGTGTATGCGAGTGTGTGCGTGTGAGTGTATGTGTGTGTGTGTGTGTGTGAGAGTGTGTGTGTGTTTGTGTGTGTGAGAGTGAGTGTGTGAGCATACCTTATACGTTGTTAGCACGCGTTTTGTTTGTATGTATGCAAAAAGGATAATGCGTGTAAAAAAGATGCAGGCGTGTTGCTGTCTCTGCTGCCAAGCCGCCAGATGGGCTGCGGATAGATCCCCCCTTGTGCGCGCTCACTCATTATCACAACAAAAGATTGATGATTGGGACTAACTTTGCTGTGGATTGCAGCCCCCTCTCTTTTTTTCTTTTTCCACAGGCCTCACCAGTGGACTGCAGTATCTTCTTCTTTTTGTCTGCTCGCTTGAGATTTTTGCGCTGTGCTTTGCTGAGCTTGAGAGCTGCCGCTGCTTGGACATCTGCAAACAGGCAACAGAGCACAAAACGTATATACGTACGTGTGTGCAAATTATTTATGCATTCTTTTGTAAGTATGTGGAGGTTGCAAGCATTGAAATTCAGTGCAAGCATATGGTACAACACGTATGTGAGTGTGTGGGTGGGTGGGGAGGGGGGCTGTGCGCATCAGTGCTTGCGTTGTACATTTTGTTTGTGTATGTGCGTGAGTATTACATGCACGCATGTGTGTGTGCGTGTGTGTGTGTGTGCGCGCATGTGGGTGTTGTGCATGTGTGCACATGCATGCATGCGCGTGCCCTTGGACGTGTCACTTACATGTAAATTACTGTGATTGCATCCAGGGGCGTACACATGGATCTATGCACGTGTGTGTTTGTATGTATGTTTGTATGTATTGGTGTACATGGTGCAGAATGAGGTGCTCTACCTGCATCTCCGCAGCAGTCCAGCAACTCCCCATCCGGCAACGAAGGCAGCAGATCTGAAGACAGCTCAGATGCCTCTGTGCCAAGCTCAGAATGCTGCTGCTGCTGCTGCTGCTGCAATTGCTGCTGGTAAAGCTGGGGGAGGGGCTGCGGGGATGGTGATGCTGATGCGGGCGGTTCTGCCGCTGATTGTGACACGCCTGATGCTGAGGAGGCATAGGAGGAGACAGGCACAAAGCGCGGGGCTGAGGTGCCGGCGGAGACGGGAGGGAACTGCGTAATGTGTTGTGTGTTACATGCTATGTGTGTGTATGTTTGAGTGTGTGCATACATCTGTGACAAAACACGTGTGCATGTTCAGTTGCGTGCGTGCATGCACGTGTTTACAAGTATGAGGCTTGGCCAGAACCGTATGTATACCTATACACCGTATATGACCATATATTTGGTGATTTCCCTGCCTAAAAGACCGTATATACACCGTATATATGAATGGTTCAGGCCAACCCTACGAGTATGTGATGTACGTATCGTGCGTGTGTGTGCCTGCATGTTTGTACATGCACGTGCTTGAGTAGGTGTCCAATTTTAATAGAGCGTGTGTGCATGCACAGACCTGCTGTATACTGTCTAGCTGCGGTTGGGATTGGGGGGCGCCATTGGCGTGCTGGGGCTGCACTGGAGGAGGAGGAGGTGGCTGGTAGGAGGGCGCAGGATGGTGCTGTGAGGCTTTGCCTGGCCGTCGTTTGTCTGACTGCTGCATTAGCTGTTGCAGCAGCGGTAGCTGGCCGAGGGTGGGGAGTTCGGGAGGTGGGGGGGGCTCTAGGTCTGTAGACAGGTGTGTGTGTTTTTGTATTGCGTGTTGTGTGCATGTGCGTGTAAGCCTGCGCGCACGTGTGTGTCTGCGCACTCACACATTTGTCTGCATCAAGAGAAAGCGCCAGGCCGGAATTCGGTCAAGAAAAATCACATCCCTCTCAATCGCATCCTAAACTTCCATCAAGAATGCTGCACCTGGTGCAGAGGCTGCTGCTGTAGAGGGGCCACTTGACTTGCCCCAGGCGCTCACAGGCACCGCAGTTTTGCTTCCGGTGCGTGCTGTGCTGGTGCTGTCTCTACTGGAGGCAGTGTCCTGTGTGTTTATATGCGTGTGTGAGTATGCCTATACGTGCCTGTGTATTTGCTTACATGTGCATGTGAATGTGCATGTGCATGTGCGTGAGTGTGCTCGTGTACATGAAGACATCTATGTGCATGTGTGTGTGTTTGTGTGTGTGTGTGTGCGTGTGTGTGTATGCATATGTGTGTGTGTGTGCGTCTTGCATGGCCGTGCCTGTATGTGTGGTGTGAACGGTGTGCTTTAAGTCCTAACATAAGATGCGTATTGCAGTGCACTCCTTTACCGTCAAGGGGTGCTGGGAGGGTGCAAGACCCATCTCCTTGCGTGCTGCAGCCTTTGCAAGAGCCAGCTGCTCTTGGAGGGGTATCTGCTGCTGCTTGTCTTTGTGGGCCTTGCCAATGGGCTGTAGCACGGTGTTCTTGCCAGATTTGCCTGACCTGCTGGCAGTATAATGTAACAAGTGACTTCCTGCACTAGCTGGTTGAAGTAGACGTGGAAACTGCACGAAAGTTAGCTAGCTTAGGGATGAAAAGCATGGCACCTCAAAAAGCATGCATTCATAGGCACATGCACATGCGCATATGATTGTTAGCATCAAGGGGAGCAAGCCATTCCATGAATAATGTTTCAATAGTACTACTGCATGGCGCAGAACACAGCAATTGCTCTCAGAACAGTGGATGTGACCACAAACCATAAACAACAACGAAAGCAGCGAGCAAAATACATCTTCACGTGCCCCTTTCCGAGTATATTAGGAAGAGGATCCAATGCACAGGGTTAGTAGCCAGTAATGCTTCACAGCGCCTTTTGACAGGCACCAGCCAATCAATCATTGCAACTACAGGCACACTCACTCACCCTCCATCCCCATTGGCTGCAGCAGCTTCAGCTTTAGCTCCATCCGCTTTTGCCTTGGCTGCAGCTGCTGCTTTCGCTGCAGCCTTCTCTGCGGCCTTGTCGACCTTGGTGGGCTTTGCAACAGGCTGCTCCACCACCGCTTGCTGCGAGTGCACACAGGCACCAGCCTTTTGCGAAACTTTCAAACACCTGCTCTCAGCCTAGCCAAAGACAAGTGCACCCGGAAGCAGCTGCGTGGGATTGGTTACTTAAATTTCAAACGAAACGTGTGCGCGCAGACCTGAACACCTGTTCCCTTACCTGACGTTTCTTAACCTTTTCTTCATTCCTTGGATATATGGGGTGTGACTTGTCAATCTGCAGGTGGGGGGGAAGGAGGTGGGGTTTGCTCCTGGGGAGTGCTGCCCATTGTGCTCCTGCTGTGTGGGAAAAAAAGAGGTCGGCCTGGCTTGCATGCAGCTGCGCGTTCTTACCCGGCCTGGACATGGCTCCGGAAATAAAGTGCCCTTGCCGCAACCTCGAGGACATTTGAAGCCGGTTTTGCGGTTCTGCAGGCAGAAAAACACGCGGGAGGGGAGGAGGCACACCTCGGAACAAAACTATTGATGAGTTGAAGCCCATCAGGCAGCCTGTAGTCTGTTTCAGGATCAGGATGGCAGGCCTGACAGATGCAGGGGGTGTCCTACTCACCTTTTCGAGCCTGTTGCTCTTGAGGAACTTCTCCAGGCATTCTTGGTGATACATCCCGCCCTCGCAGTTTTTGTACGTGCATGCCAGCAAATTCGACTGTGTCTCGGTGCATGATTGACCGCACAAGTCACATCTCGTGTCTGAAGAGTCAGATGTCATTTCGTTTCAGTGCTGCTGCTCGTCGTAGAAATAATAAAGAATATGGAAATTGTGTGTTGCCAACACATGCGTCTGATCGGACGCTTAAACGTTAAACACCAATGTTTAAAACCAAAAATGATATAAACACAGATTAATCACACAAGCAGAGCAAAGTTAGAAATATACATATGCACGTCATGAGAAGTAGGGGAAACTAAAGAGCAGAGGAAACCAGTGAATCTATCTATGATGAAGCAGGCAATGCAGCTCAATTGCAAAGCCCGCCTACTTTTGCAACCTTGTGAAAGGAAAAGGGGCAGGATTAGGGCTGTGTCAGAATCATCATCCCCAGCAACCATGCACGATGGCGTTTTGACCCTGACACGTCGTGAAACCCTCTTTTCTACCTTGTGTAAGTGCCACGTGAAGCATTACACGCCAAGACTCCTGCCAAAGACTTGCCTGCAATGCCAAAGACTCCCTCAGCTCCTCGTCTCCTGCTCCCTTCCACCAGCTCTGCTTGTGTTTCCCCAAGATGCCTGTCGTGCTGCTCAGCCTATTTGTCCAGAAGTCTCTGGCACAGCTGTCGTGGCGCTGACGACGGCTTTGGCACAAGCAATAAAGAGCTGCCCAGTGCGTGATGCATAATTCTATTCCGACCATGATGGGTGTGCATTAATTAGCTCACACCTTCGCTGTCAGTGTAGGAGATGGCCGGCACTGATTTCTATGCGGAACTGGAAAGACTCAGTAAACGTGAACTGAAATACATTGATTTTGGCCCTGCTAAAGCGGGCACTCAACGCCCTTCACTTTCAGGTAGGTCATGCTCATTCAGCCGTTGCTTGTCAGCAGGGGGTATAAGTGAGCGCTTCGCAATCCGTATCTCGCTGGGATAGAATGGACTCATTGTTCTCGTCCAATCTATGTTCAGTCTATGTTCATAGCCAACATACGGGGTTTGTCTGTAACGGCTTGGTTATTTGTATGATTCTCTGTTTTTATTTTTATGCACATGCCCAAACGCCTTCTGACCACTTTTGTGTTTGGAGAGGATTTGGATAAGTACATTCAAGATTCATGACCATAGCAGCATGCAGTCAGAATAAGAAAGGATGCCAGTGGGGGTACTATGTGCTCACGTACTTTCATAAACTACAATTTATCATGAGCTAGCAACTGGGAAGGTTGCCCTTTCTGGTATCCTATTCCAGCAGTGAATAATTGTTAGAGGGTATTTTATTCCATGATGAATGCAGTGTGTACACTTGTCCCTCCGCTTTATTGGGAGTTGCTTTGTGCACGGCCTTTTGAACAAAACCAGGAAATAGATAAGGGGATGCAAAGAAAAGGTGACGCTTGAAGTAACAAAATCATTCCATTTTTTTATTGAACCCGTCTTTCATTGGTCACCTACAGATTTGAAGCTGGGCCCGGAGGGAGCACAACGCAAAATCTACAACATAGTTTACTACTTAAGTTGGAAGGTGTTGCAGATTTTGCAAATTTTTAGTGCTTGTTTAAATTTTTGACTAGCAGCAAAGCAGCAAAATATGCTTTGTAAGAGACTGGTGGTCATGTTTACAAGAGTGCATTTATTTTTACTTGACAGGTCATTGCTGCTCACGTGAAAGAGGAAGCTGCGCAAATAGGAATTTCACGCAACTTTGCATCTGCGTACCTGGCTCACGTTTGGCCTGACGCCCCTGCAATAACAGGTAAGCAGGAAGAAGAGCAATTATTGATGTGCACCAAGCATGGAACCATGGACAAAGCGTCCCTATGCCGTTTGCACCTTACGCATCACTCCCAACACGCTTTAAGCAGTTATTGTCTGCTTATTTCCATTTTTTACTGCACAGGCATCCCAGGTGCATTGATCCCTGAAGTAGATGTTTATGCAGCTTTGCAGGCACTGCTTGACCGCCTGCAGGAAAACGGCTACCTGTGTAGGTAGATCCTAGACCAGAGCAGTACTTTTGATTTCTCAGGTTAGGGGATTGCAAACTACCTACTAGATGTTTCATCCAGCTTTCTGTGTAGGCATGTAAAGAATAATATCAGGTATCTGACACAGCTTTCAGGTCAAGCCAGTGAATGGTTGGGGAGATTTGCCAGAATCAAGGGTGTTGCCATTATCGCGGGAACAACTGCTGCCTTATTTGAAGTAGGCCACTGTTAAAGGGCTGTTGGTACCTATATGTCCAATCACTCAGCCACGTAGAGCCGCACTTTCACAACAGGCACAGGGCAGACTGCTTCCGATGAGACCTTGGGGTCCAGGAGGGGAAGCACTTCCCCAGCTGTAGAGCCGCGCTGTCACAACAAGCACATAGCGGGCTGCTCCCCACATCTTCTTCTTCTCTTTGCACAGGTACCAAATTATTTGGGACGAGCAACCTGGGACATGGCCACAGGTGAGAGACCTCGAGGGATAGAGCTCTGCTGGTTTTATGTGTCACAGTTGTAACAGTGAGGTTAGGAAGCCGTGCAGGTGCCTGCACCAGGCACCCCATACCCCATATGAGACCACCAAAAATGATGTAATTTAATGTCTTTCTTGATGGTACGTTTTTACCCAGTCCACTGAACCCTTTTGTGCTGGATACGTTTACAAGGAAATGAATATTTGAGCTTTTGTAGGATTGGATGGAGAGGCTTGATGAATCGATACAGGAAGGGCGACCTCCATTTCCAGACGACCCAGCACCCCCAGGTTTTGGCTTTCAGGTATGATCATACCGTATGAGGGATGAAACTGCCAAGTCAAGACTGATCCTCAAGTACTGTAACAGGCAATAATTGCTGTGGAAGCTGGTGGAAGTATTGAATTATTTTGCTCACTCAAACCTCAAGACTGGCAATACCTTGACGCTTAGTGCACTAGAGACTGAGTTATGTTTCTTGGTTTGTAATGGCTGCCCCCCAGATAAAGATATTTCAGCCGGCTGACTTGGAGGGATCTATAGCTCTGAGGTCTGAAGAGGAGGCGTTTTGGCCCAACACAGGCAAGGCACATGTTTCTGGAACTTTGATTAGGTTTAAAAGTTAAAAAAGAATGCAGCATGCTTATGACTCACGACTCTATTAATTGAAGTTGGGGAACTGATGCGGAAATAAGTGCTGTCGTCTTGATTATTACGGCTTGCCTTTGTTATTGTACATGATTTGCACTTAGAATGCCTACCACTTTATACACCCATTCATTTTACTTTGTACTTCATCTCATTACAGTGCCAGTAATGATAAGCATTCTTCTTGAAGCCAAGGGTTACACAGGCGTTGCCGACACTTACTTCTACCAGGTAAGCTTGTAATTCAGTTTTTAGGGCAGCGTTTGAACCCTAGTTTAATGAGAAATTGCTATTCAATCGGTACTGAACTGGTATTTCCAGGATCGGTGGAATGGACCCAAAAGCCTGAGTGATCAAATACTTTTGAAACTCGGAGATCCCCTTGAAAAGGTGCGAGGGAACTAAGGTGGTTGATCACGTAAAGAAAGGGGAACATGATCCTGGGAAAACAATTGGTTGTGACTGGTGTGTATTACAACTCTTTTTCCATGCAGGTCGGCATCGACTTCACTCCCACAACGCTTGTTATGGACTGGCAAATTGCACCACGATAGTAATAATTCCTGTTCATCTCTCTCGGGCGAGTTTTTGTTCCTTTGTTTGCAGAAATCCTGACAAACAGATGCAAGGGGTGTCCTACTCATCTTTTCGAGCCTGTTGCTCTTGAGGAACTTCTCCAGGCATTCTTGGTGATACATCCCGCCCTCGCAGTTTTTGTACGTGCATGCCAGCAAATTCGACTGTGTCTCGGTGCATGATTGACCGCACAAGTCACATCTCGTGTCTGAAGAGTCAGATGTCATTTCGTTTCAGTGCTGCTGCTCGTCGTAGAAATAATAAAGAATATGGAAATTGTGTGTTGCCAACACATGCGTCTGATCGGACGCTTAAACGTTAAACACCAATGTTTAAAACCAAAAATGATATAAACACAGATTAATCACACAAGCAGAGCAAAGTTAGAAATATACATATGCACGTCATGAGAAGTAGGGGAAACTAAAGAGCAGAGGAAACCAGTGAATCTATCTATGATGAAGCAGGCAATGCAGCTCAATTGCAAAGCCCGCCTACTTTTGCAACCTTGTGAAAGGAAAAGGGGCAGGATTAGGGCTGTGTCAGAATCATCATCCCCAGCAACCATGCACGATGGCGTTTTGACCCTGACACGTCGTGAAACCCTCTTTTCTACCTTGTGTAAGTGCCACGTGAAGCATTACACGCCAAGACTCCTGACAAAGACTTGCCTGCAATGCCAAAGACTCCCTCAGCTCCTCGTCTCCTGCTTTTTTCCTCATCAGCTCTACTTGTGTTTCCCCAAGACGCCTGTCGTGCTGCTCAGCTTATTTTTCCACTGCTAAGCTTGTCCACGCCATGGTCTGGCCAGCCGTGACTTCGTACTGCTAGAAAAACGTTCTTTTTTCAGGTTGGTTTCATGTGGGTACCTGATATCCTTTCCTTTGTTACTGGGAGTGCCTGCTACTGCACATGATCTCACTGTCGGGCTTCCTAGCTCTAGCCACGTTGCAATGCAACACAGCTGATTTCATCATTGCTTGCTTGTACTCAAGCTTGACTGGGTCAAAAACTAGACTGTTGATGTTTATTAAAATGCTAAACACAAATGGATACAAAACGATGTAAATTAATTCAGTGTTAAAGGCCACTCTTGTGCGTGCCAGACTAGCTGTTTTCACAGAAGTTCCACACCAATTGTAAGAACGCAAGTGTCGTAAAGGGGTGGATCCGTGTATACGAAGCTGCAGCGTTCAATTCCATCGACTTACATTTGCATGACGGCAAAAGAACATTCGTACATTCATACTGCCACAAATCAAAAAACCTAAGAAATAAATAATTGTAATTACCAGCAGGATCGGGGAAAAGAATTGTTGTTTCGGCACTCAACCGGCGTAGACGCGGCGGGGAGAAACTAAAGTTACGTGAGCATTCCCCCGTTCATTTGGGTGTGCCTCCGCGTGACTTAAGTCTCCCAGCCGGCGAGCAGAAGGTGCGAGACGCTGCCGCCAAACACACACACACACACACACACACACACACACACACACACATGCACGCACACACACACACATTCACACACACACACACATACACATGCACACACACACACATACACACACATGCACACATGCGTGCACACGCACGCGCAAGCACTCACACATGTGCACACATACGCACATGCACACACGCACACACACACACATACGCACACACACACACACACACACACAAATGTGCTAGCGCACGTACACATGCACATGAGCACGTACATGCACCCTCGCGCGTTAACGCATGCATGCACTCGTATGCATAATCACATACACACGTGCACACATATTTCCATGCACACATATACACACATACATGCACACTTAAACGCACACTCATGCGCACATTGCACGCAATCGCTTGAACCCCCCGTCCCCCACATCCCCACACTCGCACGTGCATATACACAAAACAACGCGCACAAGCTCGCCCACATGCGCGCACATGCACACTCACACACACACATTGACAAACAAGACACGCACATGCACCCAAAGTAAAGATGTACATACAAATACACATACTCGCATACTTCACGATAACATGCCTTCTCGTCAAGCAACATCGCACCAGTAGGCAGCATGCGCACCCCCTCTCACACTGCAGGCCTACAAAGAGGAGCAGAACTAACTAGTTAACAATGCGTGTGGACAAGTGCTGGTTCTGCAGTAGGTGAGTCTGAGGAGTAGAGAAGGGGAGGAGGGGGGCTGGCACACAAACTTGAATCATGCTTTTGATGATCTTCCTGTGAATAAGTCTCAAACGTTGTGCCAAGACCTTGAGCCTGTCGTTGCTCTCTGTCTGCTGAGTTGAGTGAGCTAGGAAAACATCACCTTAGCCGGCACTTCCAATGTAAGATTGCATACGTGTAGCTGTTGCAAATAGCTAAGGCCTTCACCTGGTCTGCAGATGCAGGATTGTTTCCACAAGTTTTGTTGGCTCCCATGTGAAGCGCTTAGAAAGGCCTTAGCTCTCGTTATTTACAGATTCCCATGAAAAGGATTAGACCTGGGCCACATGCTGTGCTTGCTAACCCCTTTTTACATGCCCTTCCTATTATACAAGTACCGTCCAAATTCCACGCCCTTTTCATCTTATTTCTAGAAGCTGCCCTCTCTTCCACACCTCCACAGCATTTATCTGTACTCCCTTTCGGCCACAACTTGTCCGCATCGTCCAATTTTTGCATCGTCGTATCTGTCTCTTACAAACCACAGCCCTGCCATCTGGGCCACCTATTTTTACAGGATTTTGAATTGGTTGTTGTTACGAACGATCACAGTTTGCTACATATCTCCTACCCCCTGACCCAAAACAACTCTGCGTGCCCCCCCTATTACCCAGCCCGCTCCCACACTATGCCCCTGCCTAATAACCCTGCCTTATAGCCACAACGCACCATGCCCTTGCCTCATACCCACAACGCTGTGTGCCCGACCCTAACCGCAGCTCTGTGTACCCCGGCCACGGCATCACCTTTGTTCGTAATGATGCCTCAGTCTTCAAGTTCTGCCGCTCCAAGTGCCACAAGAACTTCAAGATGAAGCGTAACCCCAGAAAGGTCCGCTGGACAAAGGGTGAGTACACTAGGCTGAGAGTGTTGTGACTCTGGCTGGGTGCCTGCCAGTTGCGTGCCTGACGTGCTTGGGTGCCCATTATTGGAAACGTGCACATTGTGCTCGGTGGCTGCCTTCGTGCGTGGGTGCCCATTATTGGAAACGTACAGGCCGTGCAATGCGCATATACAGCGAGTCTTGTTGCCTCAAGCATTGTGTGTGCTGCTAGATGGTTATGCATACATGCTGTTTATAAGCTGGTATTCCTGCAAACTCTGCTTTCCTCTCTTTTTCGTCTGTGCGTCTCCTTGATTGCCTTGTTCCTCCGCCCCCTAGCTACTAATGCTTGTCTTAAGTACAGACGTCCTTTTGTCGGCCCCCCTTGCTCGGTGCACGCAGCCTACCGCAAGCTGGCAGGCAAAGAGCTTGTTGAGGACGCCACCTTTGACTTGGAGCGACGACGCAACAGGCCTGAGAAGTATGACCGTGAGGTGAGAGAGGGGCGTGAGAGGCAAGCGGCAGTGTTGTAGGGTTGCAGTTTAATTTGAATTACGAAGGCATTCAACCTGGGATGGCTGCTCAACCTGCCCAATGAGAACGAGGTAAATCTCAAGACAAACCAAGTACAAAAGGGACTAAGGGTTGCAGACAGCACTGCAACAGGCCAGAACACCACTGCAAGTGGTGGACATGAATGGAGAAGTACGTGCAATATTTTGACCAGCGTATGGTTGCGGTGGATGTGCCTGGCACACTGAAGAGTATGTTGTGTAGAGAGGCAGGCAGTGACTGGATGGTGGCTTATATATGTTTAGATTTACAGCAATGACAGCTGTAGTTTTCATTGGTGGCCAATTCATGATTGTATCATGGTGCGGTTGTGCGCAATCATACAGACAAAACACAGCATGGTAAGTGCACACAAAACGAGGGCAATCAGCTAAGGCTGCCAGCTTGCTTTGCAAACTCACGTCAGTGGGTCAATTGTCCTACTCGTTCTAAAAGTGCGGCAGGTGTCACAGGTGTACACGCACGACACTCTTTGCGCGTTTGTGCATAACACACACACACACATATGCCTGCACACAAACACACAACTTCCCAGGTGGTTTCCAAGACCCTCAAGGCCATGCAGCGTGTGGACGACATCCGCACACGCCGCCAAGAACGCTTCTACGAGACCCGCATGCAGGTGTGTGGACGACACTACGTTTATAAGTACCACTGCTTGTTTCTAGTAGTGCCTCTATCATACTTGCTGCCAGGTAGTTCACACATACAAGTATGCCACGTTTATCCTAGAAAAGGCTGTCGTTGTTACCTAAGTCACCAACATTCATGCATGTTGCTGCTCAGTACTCCCCTGCCTGCAGCTTCAACTACTTCATGTGCACCCCGCGGCATGCAATACATACCGACTCTTTCAAGCGCCTTTCTCTGCTAGTGTCATGCTTGTTACATGCCTTGCGCATCTTTTGTAAGCTTGAACTTGTTCGTGCACGCACTCGCACGAACGCGTACACACATGCACGCACGCACACACACACACACACACACATACACACGCACATACACACATGCACATACACACACACATACTTACATACACACACATGTCCGCCAATCACCTGCAGCGCACCAAGGGCGAGAGGCAAATGGCAGACAAGGTGCAGCTGGAGAAGGAGATCCATCTGGTCAAGGCCCCCAAGTCGCTCACCAAGGAGAAGGACAAGCTGCGTGTGGCTGCAGAGGAGCGCCAGGCCAACGGTGCAATGCAAGAATGAAGGCAGTGGCTGCTGCAATCAAGCTCTTAGCTGTAGCTCAAGCTTTGGATCAAATTGCAATGTCCGCCGTGTTTTTGCCGTGCTATCTGCGCGTGGCGTTGCTGAAGCAAGGCAATATCATGGGGAACCTAAGAGCGGTAGCGTAGCACTGATTTTTGTCTATCAGTGCAGGCTGAAAGGAGGGTACAACGTCCTGACGTGTTTGATTGAGTACCAAGGGTTCAAGGTTTATGCAAAACGCAGTGCCAGTTCAGAGGCTTAGCCATCCATAGCATATATTATTTCGGCAGCATTCCATTACCGGCTGTGCAGGATGCTCGGGTTTGCATGTTGGCAGGATTTTCTATTCGTAAACAGGCACAGACTAAGAAGAGAGGATGAAGCACGTAATTGCGGAAAGCCAACATGCTTGTCTTACATCCTACGTGCTTTAATGGTGGCAGTATGTGCCTTCCTCCTTCAATGTTTCTAGTACTGTACTACACTAAGCTCGTGCCACTGGCTGTGCTTAATTCCAGATTGTAACAATGTGCGTTCATAATGATCTTGAATGTAGTTTGTGGTTATGAAAAGTGGACAGGTCTCTGAGGAGTCATATTGAGTTTACAGATCAAGCCATCAGCCAGTCAAACGTGCGACTGCCAGGCTTTGCATGCAAAACATTGTAAAGGTTGTGAAAATTGTTGTTGTAGCACCAGACTTGCAGCACCTACCAAAAAAGACTTACAGAGTCTACAGAGTGAGCCATCAGTCAAAAACGCGCAATAACTGCTAGGCTGCGTATGTGAAACATTTAAAAATTGTGAGTTATTTTTGTAGCACCAGACTTTTAGCACCTACAAAAAATCTTGAAAAGGGAAAAAAGGCACGACGATATTGCAGCACTGAATAAATCCAGAAAAACCAATCAAGCTTCTGCCAGACCAACCGAGCGCATTAAATTTATAAAGAGGGGGAATCATCTGTGATGTATTTGTCTCAGAGGGGTCATATTGAGAGTTAGTGCACTGGTACTTTGGCTATAAACGTGAGTAGATGAATGGAATGCGACAAAAGACAGAAGACAGAAAGGAAGTATAAAATAATGGAGGTTGAAAGGCTTAGAGCTGTGTGGCAGCGCTGCAGTAGTAGCCTTTGTTAACCTTTATAAAAGATAGAAAGAGAGAGGGATATGGCAACCTGCTAAGGGTTGACTTTTTACTGGAATGCCTCTGAACTAATTCCTTTTAAAAACTATGCTAGCAGTCGTACTGCCTTCTTGATCAAGGCTTTTTGTAAATCTGTATGCCTCTTGCAACAAACACGAGCTGTGAAATCTGGAAATGTAACTCTTTTTGATAATGGCTCTCGGTTCCTTCCTCCCTCTCCCATTTAATTAAAATCATTGTAATTTGTCTGGATCAGCAGGAGGCTTTGTCTTAGCAGCAATGTTGTCTTCATGTGGGTACCTGTAAATTATAGAGCGAGAAAGGTCCAAACAGGATTGCTATGAAACATTCAGACCGATGTTACCAATGTTAGTGATGTCAGATTATTGCAAATAGTGGCGCTGCGTTTGGGGACCCTAAGAACCATGCAGTCAAGACTGATGGCTAACCACCTAATTTGTTGTGTGCGTGCACAATTAGCATATACTGCCTTGCTTTTGCATCAACTAGTGCTCCACTTGCAACTTGCAACCTGTCAATTATTGAATGAAAAGTAATGTTGTTCAGGTCGCAACAGGTGCAAGCTTTCAATCGAGCGTTCAGGTTGCTTCAGACCTCAGTGACGCAGAGTAAGGGTAAATCCTTGGAGTGTGGTGCAAGCCTATATTGGCTCTTCATATTCGCTTCTTGGCCTTGTGAGAAAGAAGGATCCCGGACAGCGCTTGCACCGACTACTTGTACAAGGATCTGGACAAACATGTGTTGAGGAATTTCAGCAGGTTCAGATTGCGTGCACACCATTTGAGAGTGGAGTCTTGCAAATGGCATGGTGGTTCTAGCATTTGTGATAAATGTGA
>Ga0307945_1001812_pt1 | contig 17038 bp, 17 predicted proteins | sample OrgLakmetagen228_FD_201818 | JGI IMG/M metagenome (GOLD analysis project Ga0307945, IMG submission 201818) | Saline water microbial communities from Organic Lake, Antarctica - #228 | ecosystem: Environmental > Aquatic > Non-marine Saline and Alkaline > Saline | place: Antarctica: Organic Lake...
GGTGCTGGAACTGATTGCGCAAGCTGACCAGCTGAGCATCAGGGCAATCCAGAATAACGTGTGCTTCATCCTGGACATTATTAAGAGCACATCTGTCACAGACTCTTTGTTCATAAGGGACTCCTTTATTGTAACGCTGGATCTGCACTTGAAGCTCGTGACCAGAAAGACGTAGACAAGAAAGGGAGCGCAGAGCTTTGTGTGGGATATTTTGTCGTAAGTAGTGAGGCAGCACAGGCTTTTTGCTCCGCTTTTCATCATCCCACCAGCCAGACTCAGATCCCAAAGGTGTGCCAAAGTGTGTGACCGGCTTAGCCTGGATTTCCTTGCAGCTTTGCTTGCTTGCTGTGCTCCTGAAATGTTCTCAATCATTTGACCCCGCCCCCTCGCTCCATCAATTTCAAAGTAGCCACTACTCTCCAGCAGTTCAATGTTGTGAGATTGCACGAGCAGCTTCCCGACACAAGAGAATCAACCCTCAACTGCCGACCACCACCCTGTGCATGTGTTTGGTCTGAATAATTTTGTTACTGAGGAACTTGAGCTGTTTGAGGTTGCCAAGAACAGGGAGCAAGTCTTAGGTCCTATATAGGAGGGGATGTTTGGCTGAGAGAGAGAGAGCAAAGAGATAAGGTAAGGTTACATCACATAGAGAGCAAAGAGATAAAAAGCATTTGGCTTATATGCATATATAATATTTATACAACTTGAAATCCAGCGCAAGAGTCTATCAATTAAAGCTGCCCGTACACTACAATTCTTTGGTAATATAGGCTCAACTGAAACAAGCTGCCAAATGAGGTCCACTAATTCACCATCAAACAAGCTGCTCTAATCTCTCTCAGAAAGATATTCTCCGCCGGTAGTGAAGCACTGCATGATGATTAAGGCTCTGCTCTAACACAAGTGTCTCCCAACTAGTAACTATCGAAACCGGGATGGCTTCTCCATCGACTGCTGCCTACTACTGTTATGCCGCCTTTGCAAACTCTGCTTCCCTTTCCCCTCCCATCCCTGCTGTCTCTGCTGCTTCTGCTGCTGTGGCGTCAGACCCTGAGCTGCACCTTCCTCCCAGTCCCCATCCTTGTCCACATCCATGAGCAGCAGCGTCCGTCGCACCTCTTCACTGCTGGCCACTTCCCTGCCGTGTGCGCCAGTTCCGCTACTTTTTATACCACCACTATCGCCAGCTCCAGCTCCACCATTAGCGCCCTGCAAATCTGATGGAGTGCCACCACTACGGCTACTTGCACCAGGGCTGCCGCCGTGCTGCTCTCCACTGGCCTCCACACCTCCTGCATGTGTCCCACCACCTTCCCCCGACTCTGACAGCGGTGCTTGTGCAGCCCTGCCTGAGTCAGTGTGCGGGAGGCCGTCATTGCAGCCACCCTGCGACTGCTGCTGCTGCTGCTGCTGCTGCTGCTGGGCAGGGTCTGTAGCACTGCTGCTGCTGCTGCTGCTGCCTGAGTGTGGAAAGGGAGGGGGTATCAATAAGGAGTTCCTTGCAGAAGTGGCTTGCTGCTGCCCAACAATTTGCAGGGTGCCAGTTGAGTGCGACAGCACAGCTGCAGGACTAAATGGAGGCCCTTCCCCTTGGGCACCAGATATACCCCCCCTTGTGTCACTACTGCTGGCCAGGGCTCCATGCACACTTCCAGGACCACTGAATTTGGTGCTGCTATTGCTGCTGGCACTGCTGCTGGTACTGCTGCTGCTCCTACTAGGAGGGGCGGTGGCTATGCTGCTATATGCAGGGCTGCTGCGGGTTGGCAGCAGTGTGGTGCGTTGTGGCACAAAGCCCACAGCTCGGAAGGCCTCGTGGATGAGGTCCAGGGCTGTGGGCTCAAAGCGCTGTACAGAAAAAGAAACACAGCAGGGGGAGGGTTGTTATGTGGAGGAGGGGGTAAGCGCGCGTGTGCATCTATTGCAAGTTTTAAGTTATAAGTGCCGTAGCACACATGTTAGCGGAGGGTAATAGCAACAGTGTTGGAGGGCATATGGGTACTTGTCATGAACAAATGTCATCAGCTTATAACGGGAATAACTGACAGCACAGCAAGCACGTCTGTTGCCAGCGCCTTTTCTGAGCTGACCAGCATTTCTTAGTTTAATTCAAGGGAAGCGACCTGCTTGCCCCATGAGCAGGAACTGAAGATACAAGAAGCTTGTCTGTGTGTCTAAATTCACGAGCAGAAGCAGGGAAGAAACGGCCATTAGTCTGAATAAATTAATTGGAGTCAATGTACATCCACACAGCACTGCAGCACCACATTTATTACTTGGATATACGCACATGTAACACCCACATATATAGATGCTCAGGCTATTGAAACACGTATTGGGGCACGGAAGCCGCACAACCACACCACTTGCAGAACAGCCTGGTTGCGAGCCAGGAGCTAGCGTGTAACAGACGACTGCTCATAGCGCATGAGCACATTTGAGCAACAAAGCTGGACACGATGTCAAATTAAGGCGACATCAAGCAAGGACACCCACCACAAACAAATATACGTATGGCAGTGCTTGATGTTGGCAAATACAGAAAGGAAGCTAGCCAGGGGGAGGAGAATGTCTAGAAGGGCAGACACCCAAACACATGCGCGCACACACACGCACACACTTACACACATACACAGGTAGCACCTCACATGCAATGCGCACTCACCTGTGGCATTGCTTCCAGTGCAGCATGAAAGGCTGGCAGCCAGCCAGGGGGCGGCTGAGCTTGTAGCAGCACACAGGCCCCATACAACATTAGGGCCATGCCCTGAGGAGGTTGTGGGCGAAGTGAAAATTGGCAAGAGAACGGAAATACAACCTGGAACTGGAACATACGTTGGGCTGGTGTACAGACCGAATGTGAGGGGAGAGTATTGTTGTTGTGCTGTACAGTGTTAATACATAGTTTACTATGCCAAGGTACAAGGTGCTGTATTAAGGTACTGCTGATGAATGTAGTGTTAATCAGCACCCAACGACCGTGACAAGCTGACACCTCAGCACTGATGGGATTAGATGACAACTGATGACACAGTTTACATACGCAAATAGGTTTGTATACACGTGTGCATGCAGGTGTAAAGTATACCTGGGGGCTGAAGCCTCCAAAGCGCCGGGTGCCTGCGGTGTGCAGCATACCATGGGTCCAGTCTTTGGAGGGGGACAGCTTCAGTAGGCCCGCAGCATACACTGTAATGGACAGCTCCTGCAGGGTGTACATGCGTGTGTGTGTGTGCATGTGTGTGTGTGCATGTGTGGTGCAAGCAGGGTGTGCATATAAGTGAGTGTGTGTGTTAGGAGGGTGCGTATGTGTGTACGGGTGATACAAGGTTGGGATGTTACAAGGTTAGGGTGTGCATGTGCGCACCCCAACAGAGTATGGTCTTGCAGAGCTTATGTGTCCAATCTTTGGGAGCAATTCTGTAATGCTGAACAAAAGGATGAAGGCCACTGGATGCTTGCTGCGTGCACAACAAGCATACACACACACACAAAAAAGTAAATCCCCAGCACACAAACACACAACACGTCAATCCCCTGCGTGCGCAACAAGCATACAAACACACAACAAGTCAATCCCCTGCGTGCACAACAAGCATACAAACACACATACCAAGTCAATCCCCTTGCCCAGCTCCGGCTCATGATTTAAATGATGGATGTACATTGGGTGATGTTTAACATCGCGTTAGGTGGTACTGTCACATTATGCATGTGCATTATGCATTGACACATGCACACAAAAACACACAGAGAGACACATATCCATTCCAGTAGCGCTATAATATCAAACAAAAGCACACACACACACACACGCACACGCACACCCCCAAATCCCCCAAAACACACCTGGCCTTTCAGCGACGGCCGCAGCTCCAATGCACGTGCAAGCGCTGCATCACTCCATTCAGTTGGCACCACCGCCCCAACTCTCCCTAAGCCCCACAGCATGTTTGGCAGCTCTTGGGGCTTTGCTGAGCTGAGGCAGGGCCTGGCTGCAGTGAGCCAGGTCTGCACAAAAACAGGGGATGGGGTGTGGCGCAGACGGCCCAGGGACCAGATCACATTGGCTAGGTCCTGTGTGTGTGAGTGTGTGTGCGTGTGTGTATGTGTGTATGTGTCTGTGTGTGTACGTGTGTGTGCTGGTGTGTGTGTACGTTCGTGTAAATGTATTTGTGATCAAACACAAGGACTGTGTCTTGCGTCCAGGCATGAGTCTGCATATAGCATCTGATTCAGGTAAACACTGCGCTCACTTTACTCCATGCCTTGTGTCCACACATAAACCTGCATGTAATACATAATTCCCTATGCAGGTGCACACAGTGTGTGCTCACTTGACTCCTGGTTTCGTGCAGGAGAGGACTCTGTAGGTCAAACCACAGTTGCGTGCTTCAGTTTAATATTTTGTGCATTTTGTGGCCATCAAATTTGTGTCAAACCACAGTTGCGTGTTTCAGTTTTTGTGCATTTTTGTGCACTTGCGGCCATCAGAGTTGACCTAACAACCTCTCATTGCTGAGATGTCGCTCTAGAGTTTGATGATGATCTGAAATCTAGTCTGAATGTGTGATTTACTGCTCACCTGACACGAGGCTTTGGGCAAAAAGGATTGCAATCGATCCAGCAGCTTTGCCATAAATGGGGCAGGGGGTATGTGCTTCAGACTGGCGAGACCATGGAACACCCGCACCAGGCTGCATGTGTGTGTTTTGTGGATTTGTGGGGTGAGAAGCACGTGAGCCTGATTTTGTGTGTGTGTATGTGTGTGTGTGCCAGTGTGTGTGTGTGCGCCAGTGTGTGTATGTGTGTGTGCCAGTGTGTGTGCGCGCGCCAGTGTGTGTGTGTGTGCCAGTGTGTGTGCGTGCGCATGCTCCTATGAGGTTGCTTGTACATGTTGCAGGGTCTGGTCACGGCGCAAGCTGATTCAACCCTGACCCTCTTTGTAACCCTGATCCTCTCTGCAACCCTAACCCTCTCCGTAACCGTAACCCTTTCTATAAGTCGGTGTGACCACCAACACTTTGTCCATTACAAGCCTAAGCACGATTTCTATGGACAGGGCTTTCTTTGGAATCAAAATCATAATGACGTCGTATTAAGCAATACTTCACGTTCCAGGTACGAATAACCAAACGCACACATTCAGCAAGCCCAGTTCAAGCATGCTTATAATACCGCACAGACTAAACACCCATTCCTACCATTACACACGCGCATCGTGTCGTTTAAAAACAAACATATCTTGAGCAACGTGTCTTACTTTCCTTATTGAACCCAATTTCTCGCACAACCCAGGAGTTGATTCAGAGCCTGCTCCCTCCCACCTATCAGCGCACCTCAGACTCTTGTGATACACTATTTACAGCCACCTTTTTGTTTAAATGATAATGGTATGCAGCAAAATGCATGCACAGGGCCCAAGCAGTTCTTACAATTGCTCTGATGCATTCCATTCCAATCGTTGCATTCTACCTGACGCGCCTCACCTGCTGCGCACATCAAGCTCCTGCCACATATCTGTCCTTAAAATCAATCCTCTACAGCCTAAAGTAGCAACACAATGATCAGGCGTGTGCACCTACGCTGTAAAGTTAGGTTCTGGACCATAATCACGGTACTGACCATAAATTAATCTGTACAGTAAATTACCATAATTACGATAAAATAAGGTTCCCAAAAATCGCAATTTTGCCGTATTTTACAAGATTATGGTACGGACAGCAAAAAGCGTACCGTACCGTACACCGTACATTGCACAGGCCTGGTAATGATCATGCTGTCAAGTAACCCCCCCTCCTCTACTGCTTCATCCACTGCGCAAATCAAGTTCCTGCCACATATCCATCCTTTGCAGCTCACAGGTACATCACAATTTAATCATGCTGCTATATTCACCCTAAACCACACACCTAAACCACACACCTCACCTGCTCACGTCAAACTACTCTACTGCTACATGTCCTCGACAGCCCAAAGGTATCGCACACAATTGAGTCTTCTACAGCCAGTCTACCCTATACAATTGACGCCCACTTCCCTCTCCTCACCTGCATACATCAAACCCATACCGCAAATCCTCAACAGCCCTAAGGTACGCCACACAATTGAGCCTACTGACGACGTTTCGCCCTAAAGAAAAAACCACTCGCAGGCAGTGAAAAACCACTCCCCACATTAGTAAAGGAAAAGGAGCCGCTTTGGTACGGGTGCCGTAAGATTCCCTTACCTAAGGGAAGAAAGAATAATATCAATGAGGATCGGGAGGGTGCAGGCTTGGTCAGAAACCGGCTCCTGATGAGAGCCCTGAACAATTGACGCCTTATTCACTCTCCTCACCTGCGTAAATCAAACTCTTGCCACACGTCTTCTACAGCCCACAGATACATGTCCGCCCAGTCAAAGCGCAGCCCTCGCATACCAGACCTGCGGTGGTGCGCACACACAAGCTGGGTATTGTGATCACAACTTGTTTGCACCATATGCTTGTTAGACCTGTGAATATGAGAGGCAGACAACATGGTTGTAGACCTTGCTGCAGGCATGCATGTCTGTGCTTGTAACAACGCGCGGTGTAATGAATGTGGTCATGAGGGGACTTGTAGCAACGCACGCTGTAATGAACGCTTGCAACAACGCATGCATGTCTGTGCTTGTTACGATGCACGCTGTAATGAATGCGGTCATGAGGGAGCTTGTAGCAACGCACGCTGTAATGCACGCTTGCAACAACGCATGCATGTCTGTGCTTGTTACGATGCACGCTGTAATGAATGTGGTCATGAGGGGGCTGTGTACAACGGATTCAAGTATTGGGTGATGCAGAAGGTTAGCCAGAATCATGGTATTTTTAACAGGGAAATTGCCAAATATACGGTCATATACGGTGCACATATACGGATCTGGCCAACCCTCGTGATGCAAGCTGGAGCAGACGTGCAGATACAATGAACGGCCTCCATGTTCACATTGAATGAAAAAGCCTGACACTGGCCACAGCACCTCTGCCAATGCCATTGTTGGCGTCTACTTTGCAGACCAACGGTAACAAAAACTTAGCCAACACACACATGCGCACCTCGACACTGCCCACAGCAGCTCTGCCAGTGCCTGAGGAGAAGGTTGGCCGTAGGTGCCCCGCTTCTTAAAGCGCAGCGCAGCAGCCTCCATGTAGGTGATGTAGTACGACTTTTTAAGGGGGGTTCGCAGCTTTACGAGGCAGGCCATTGTGCTGCTGAGCTCCCAGAAACCCATGCCTGGCAGGTGTGTCCTGTGTGTGTTGTGTAATGAGTGTATAAGGGTATTTGGTATTTGTGTATGTGTGTGTGCATGCGTGTGCGTGTGTGTGTGCGCGTGTGTTTGTGTGTGTGCGCGCGTGTGTGTGTGTGTGTGTGTGTGTGTGTGTGTGTGTGTGTGTGTGTGTGTGTGTGTGTGTGTGTGTGTGTGTGTGTGTGTGTGTGGGTGTGTGTGTGTGTGTGTGTGTGTGTGTGTGTGTGTGTGTGTGTGTGTGTGTGAGGGTACGTCAGAAGCGATAGTTGTTGGTGTTCATTCCCAACCTTGATGCGTGGCGTGTGGTGCTGCAGCATCTACACAAGCTCGCAGGTGAGTGTTTCTGTCGTGTTTGTATGTGTGCCTCATCCACTCAAGCCAGGGCTCAGCCAGCCCCTTAACACACACTGCGCCACATGCATCCACATTCACATGATAGTGAGCTCCTGGTGGGCGCAGGCTCACCGGGAAGTGGCTAAACATGTGTGCCACAAACTTCTTAGCAATCACAGAGCTGCGCGCACCTTGCCATGAGAGCCAGCAGTATCACAAGCTGCTCTTGAGTGGCTGGTCTAGACGTGGGCGGCTGCAAGGGAGAGGGAGGGGGCAGGGGAGGCAAGGGAGGAGGCTGGGGATGTCGCTCCATGGGTGTGTGCAATAATCGTATGCGCTGGAGCTGTGGCTGCTGCTGCTGCTGCTGCTGCTGCTGCTGTTGCGATTGGTGCGGTTGATGTTGCTGAAGGGACTGAGCATCTTGCTGCTGGCTACTCTGATGTGCGTGCGGTTGCTGGTGCTGGTGCGGTTGCTGGTCTTCATGGTTGCTACCAAGTGGTAAGTGCTGCCCCTGCGAGGACGACTGGGTCGGAGGCATGGCCGATGATGGTGGCACTGGTTGCTGCAGTGGAGGTGGTTGAGGGGGGGGAGAGGGGCGAGTGTGTGTGGCAGGGTTTGGGTGCAGCTGTGCTTGCTGAGGCTGGAGTTGCAAAGAGGTGGTGGAGGGAGACTGTGGGGTGTTAGTTGATGGGGACGAGGGAGGGGCATGCTGCTGTAGTTGTCGTTGTTGTTGTCCTAAATGGGGCAGAGGGGACGCAGGATACAAGACATCATGCACGTGCTGCTGCTGTTCCGCATGGTGCGGCTGGCGAGGCAGATGTCGGTGCGGCTGCTGGTGCTGGCTGGCTTGGACATTGCCGCTCGTAGAGGTGTGCAGGGGTGGGGGTGGGGGTAGGGGTGCACGTGCAGGAGCTGCGGGGTCAGAGAGCTGCACCAGGCGAGCCAGCATTGCGCACACGTGGATGTGGTTCATACCTTGTCCGTGAAGGCTCATAAGGTCTTGCAGCTCCTGTGCGCGTTCGTGTTTTGTGGTGCTGACGTTTGTGTGTTGCCAAGAGTGTTGCAGAGCTCTCGCTGGACGATGCGCGTGTTTCTTGAAGCATGTTGCATTCAGGAAACTGCACATGCGCTCCAGTGCTTTAATTGTGGCCACACTGCAGCACTTAGGCAGTCGTCACTGCTACACACAAAGAGGCCGCTCGTTACACACCTCATATAATAAACGTCAATGCTACACACCACACACCTGACACGACCGCGCAGCTTTGATACTGTAGGTGAGGTGGACTGCATGCTGTGATGCCCCCTCATGCTGGTCCCCTTGCTGCTGCTCTTGATGCAGCGTCCGCTGCAGCCGCTGCTGGTGCTGTTGTTGTTGCTGGTGCTGGTGCTGGTGCTGCTGCCGGTGGCGAAGGCGGCGTTGGTTGTGCAGGTGTTGCTGGTGCTGTAGGTATGCTGATTGCGGGTCTTTTCCTGGTTGCTGAGAGGAGGGAAGGGAGGGTGGTGCATGTGTGCCTTGGTCATTGTGCCAGGGGTGTTCCTGCTGTTGCTGCTGCTGCTGCTGTGGCTGCTGCTGCTGCGCATCTCCCTCAGGCATGCTGGGCCAGGCAGGAGCTGCTGCTGCGTCTCTACTGTTATTACTACTGAAACTACTACTGCCACTGCTATCGGCATTGAGAGAGATCAAATCAGCCTGTGGACGGGCGGTCTGTCGATCGTGCGGCCGTCTCCTCTTCCTTTTCTTCTTTTTCCCAAACACACGCAGCTCACCACCACTAGCACCTACAGCAGGAAGGAGGGCACTGCCGCCTTCTGCAGCAGTGTTGCTGCTGCTGGCCTCCACGTGTAAGGGAGCGGGATTGCTGGAGCGCTCGTCCTCCTCCTCTCGTACCGTAAACACAGGAGATCCCTGGGGTGAGGCTGAGTCGTGCGCATGAGGTAGAGAAACTGAAGAAGGGGCACTGCTGTCATTGCTGGGGGGGGGTGGGGCGTGGCGCAGCGCAGGGCTGTGATGTGCGTGTGGCTCGTCTAGGCACGTCAGCGCTTGGGCATTGGGCAGCTGTGACACATCAGCAGGTGTACTGCTTGCTGCTATTCTCCTTGTGCCATCCCGTGGATGGATGCTGGTTGCCTGGACACACACGTGGCACGTCACCTACGAGAACAGGTTACTCTTTTGATTTGTTGTTTGCAGATGGCATGTGGAAAAGTGTCATCTTATACAAATAGGAGATATATCAGCTTCAAGCCAGAAGGCAACAGCACACAACTCCTCACACTCACACACACACACACACACACACACACACACACACACGGCCACTGCGTACCAAAGAAGCAGTGGTTGATTCACAAGCGAAGGGCTGTGTCACACACAATGACACTGAAAAATCCTAACATGACTGCACACAAGCACCCAATGCAAGCACACTATCATGTAAGGAAAATTTACCTCCTTTGGCGCCCGCCTGCGTGAACGAAACGAGCAGGGTAGCGTGCCATTCACGCTCAACATTCCCGACCACCACACAACACATCATTCCAAGTTTTTGTGTTGGCGCTGTCTTTCTGACATCGTTTTATTCTTAAGACAGTAAAATGTATTTATTTTTCAATCGATCTTACTTCTGTTTGCAACGATGTGACGGGAAGTCCTCAAGTTTTTCCTGGTGTGCTTTCATGAAGCTTCATGCATGCACAAACACAACACGCACGCATGCACACACACACACTTATATATACACCAGTACACACATAACAAACACATGCACAAGCACACACACGCGTACGCACACACACGTACACACACACACACACACACACACACACACACACACACACACACACACACACACACACACACACACACACGCACACTATCTCACGCACACGTGCCTGACTACCTAGCCCAGCCCCAAGGAATCTGCCATGCATGGTGGACACTTGTTGCTGCTGAGCACGCTTATTTTGGGCACCACATTTTGCCAGGGCCAGCTCAGTACTAACGGTACAGACCCTACCTACTATTTATCCAGCCAGGCCAAAGGCCCAACGTACACAGTAGCTGGATCTTGGCAGCAACACCAGCACCTCCTAAATTTTGAAGAAGTCAAGCGCGTGACTGGTGATACTTGGGGTGTGCTTCCACAAGAGTATGACAGCGCGTTTAAAAACCCATGCTGGAGAGATGCCGGGCAAAATCTCAAGTGCCTGCCATACTTCCAGGTAAAAAGGCCGTGCGACTTTTGTGGAATTTTGCATTGCATTGCATCTTCTGTAAATTCAGGCACGCTTGATACGGCACTACTTTTGTGAGATTTGTGAGAGGTTTGTGGAAGTCACAGCCAGTAGATAGTGCATACCATTGTGATGCCTACGACACAGCTTTTCCTTCCTTGCGCAGCTCTCGCACTGCTTTCCTGCACGTTTGCGTGTCTAATTCATGATGTCAGATCAGTTCAGATCCATGCATCCCAATTGCTTCCTCACCTCCTTCTCCTCCTCCTCAGATTCTTGGTGTGTCCAAGTGCGGCACAACAGATTTATATCATCGGCTGTCCAAGCACAAAGACGTCATTGAGTGTGCATGGAAGGGCCCACATTTTTTTGTGAGTGCTGCTACCTGCCTTGTGGATGAACAGTTACGCCCAGCTTTTTCGCGTGTGCTTTGGTGTTCCTCTCATGCCACACGTCACCTAAAGCAATTGATTCAATAACATTTGTGAAGCATGAAATGGTCACGTGCATGAGCGGCATGCTGACAATAAGTAGAAGTATTTGATGTTTATAGTTTACAGATTTTTATGTCAGCAGCAGTTTTCAAGATGTGAAGGCACATGTTCTAATCTATCCCTTGTCATCACATGCACACGTCCCCCACAGGATGAGACACGGTACCCTTCAGATAATAAGCCCAATGCGCAAGGGTATGACGGCTCCTTTCAAGCCTATGTGAACTTGTATGACAGAATGGCTCTCTCCATAGCACAAGATCCAGCTGCACGGATAACAGGCAAGGCTTGTGGTGGAGTTGTGTACGTACACCAAAGCATAAGACATGCATTTCTATATGCACATTCACCATATCAACATATCAATAGTTCTCTCCAGCTGCATGGATTATGTGTAAGGCTTGCAGCATTTGTGCTTTGTTTCTTGCTGTGTGAAGTGTAAAGCATATGCTGCAGGTAAGGGACATTAACAATTTGGTGCGTAGGTGGGTTTGCGCGCGCATGTGTGTGTTGTGTGTGTATGCAGTGCAGTACAGGGCATGTTTTTGTGTGTGCAATGCCAATACTGATAAAAAAAACATCCAATGTTTGCAGGAGAGGCTTCTTCAAACACATATACAGGTAATAAAATAGATTGTGTCACAAAAAGATATACCTTAGGCCTTGCTGCTTTCATATTTATTAGAGCTCGGCTCACGTTTTGTATTAGAGCAATATGAAGCTGCGGTGTGATACTCATTGTGCTGCATAGCTCAGGAATGTCATGGATGTATTAGTAGGCAAACAACCAGAGAATAACAAAGTCAATATACAAGCAAGAGACAGACTCTGTTCCTGAGGACACTGTTTTCCACTTTTGTGTGTCCACACGTGTGCCGTCGCATTTTGTGCATGCCTGCACGTGTACTAGAATACAATATTCCATGTGCATGTTCGCAGGTGTATTGGCATTCATAAGGGGCTCCGCTATTTCTAAGCGCACCAACGCAACCCTAGCGGAGTACTTGCGTGAAGCCACCCCTTACGCTCGCTTCATTGTCTTGTTTAGAGACCCCGTAGACAGGTGTGTGTGTCCGTCAGTTTATTTGTAGCACTGCGTCTGTCCTGGCACCACAGGCAGAAAAAGAGGCACAGAGAGGTCTTTATCCTTACAGCAACTGACAAAAAGCAAGGTCAGCAACAACAAGACCTAGGCAGGGCGTAAAAAATGAAACAGGAGGGAATGCACCTGTGTTGGCCGTGTGCGTGCATGGTGACTTGCAAGTGGGGATGGGTGAACAGGGTAAGTTAGCGCTCAATTCCGTGCATGTTTTGGTGGGTTTTTGGTAACTTTCACGAAATACGAAATACCTACACTCAAAAAGATGGACGCCCTCGCCGGCCAATGAGTGTCTTCCACGCCGACAAAGAGGCTTGCCGCGGACATGACCCACCCTTGCACATAACATTCGAAACATTTTGCAGGTACCACAGTGCGTATCACTACTACCGACACAACTGGACATCCACTCCAGATGCTTTAGAGGAGTTCCATAGAAAAACAGAGGTGGACATCCGTCATTGGAACAATTGCATTTCCAGGTGGGGAAGAGGGGAACTCTCAGGGATACACTGGCTTGCTATTGTTGAACAGACGTGGCCAAATTTTAGATTGCAACTAGCCGTGAGCAGCTAGTTACAGGCTGGCAGCATGTGCACAGCTCAAAGGCATGCGTGTAATGTCCTCATATGAATTTGTTATAAAAAGCCACAAGCCACAAACATTATACGAGAAGTAAGACGAACAACAGGGCATGTCTGAATTATCCCTTTATCGCAGTTTTACACGCAGTCTTAAACAAAATCTCTCTGGGTAACTGATCTGCAAAATCTCAGTCACATAGATGCACCTCACTTAACATCGTAATTGTATTGACTCGCCCCCACCAGGTCAAATGAGCGACGTTGCTTGACCTCCTACGCACCCCAGCAACTGGTCAAGGGCATGTACGGAGCATTCCTACCCCACTGGTTGGCTGTTTTCCCGCGGGAGCAGCTTCTCATAATACGCACTGTGAGTAGGTGATAGCTGTTGTCACACTATTGCCAGCAAAGAACCGCAGGTTGTCATGTCAAGAAGCGTACATTTGGGTCATGGGTCCTCAAGGACAGACCTACACAACCAGTTGTTGGCGATATTGGTTGTGATCCCCATGCGGTAGAGGAGTTTCACAGTAATCCTTCTTTCCCCTTTGATGATGTGCGTTTGCTTCTGTTTTTTTGCTGTACGCTGCTATATGGCCAAGTACAGCATCTACCTGCATGCAGCAACTACCCTTCTAGGAATTAGGTACACGTTTTTAACAATCAGAACCTGATTGGCGATCGCACTTCCTGCATGTATGTTCACCTTGCCTTGCTTGCCGACTGCAGGAGGATTACAAGGCTGCTCTTCGCCAGCACGTCCAGGTAATACATCCCGCAGATGCACTCATTTTAGCAGGAAATGTGGAGATTACACACGGATGCACAGAAAGTGACGTGCAGGCGCACAGCTAATGCGCTTACAGTTCTTCCGCCAACGGCTATCTTCTATTTGGAATGCTTGTTGTAATGTTGTTGTATATTATAACCAGGGCCTTGTCATTTTATGCTTAGATGTTGCTTGCTTTGTGTGTACAAACACTTTGTCCCTTACACACACACACACACGCACACACACACACACACACGCGCACACACACACACACACACACACACACACACACACACACAGACGCACATGGATACACACATACACACACAGACACACACGCACACACACACTTACACAGATCTTTGGGAATTGCTTCCCAAGCAATGGCGTCAAATCTGCCTGAATGCTCAGCCCCCAAAACGCTGCGACTGCTCATGTGTGCCTCCACCCACGTGCAGGCTTCCTTGGACTTTTTGGGTGTGAAATCTCAAGAGGGGATGGGTAGTGCACGATCTCAGGGAGCCACCACTTCTTCTAAGTAAGTGAGCATTCAGGCAAACAGGTAAAATATGTGTGCAGGCTGTGAAAGCCAGTCTTCACGTTCATCCAAAGAGGAAAAGCGAGCATTTCACGTGTTTGGTACACCAAGCCTGCTCATCCCATAGAGCGCGTGTCACACACTTCCTGCCTAGCGCATGTGCCTATCTCACAACATGAATTTGGTGATGGAAAAAGGCTGCGCAGGTAGTGTTGGGTCTTACAACCACCGTATTTCAGGCTAACCCTTAACCCCTAAGCACTCAGATGCCAACACTCAAATGTCCCTCACCATTGATATTAAGTCAAATAATGTGGATAAAGAAAATCGTGTGCAGGAGGCCCGTACACACACCTTGCTGCAAATATTCTTGTTATGCAAGGCGTTATTGGATTAGTGAAGAGGCAGGTACTAGATCAAGTGTTCGATATGCTCGGTTGTTAGCTTTTTTGCTCAGCAAAAAATCTGATGGGAGTTTGCTGGCGTGCTGTTTGTAGATGATGCCCCAATCAACGTCACTTAAACCTTCTCCCATCCTTTTTAATTTATACTTGTCACGACGCGCCTGTGCTCTTCTGCCTAGTTAGGTGACGTTCTGGTCTCACGCCTTTGCAGTACTAAAGTTTAATCAAGTGTACGTTCCAGTGTCTCAGGGGCCCAGGGATAGACTCCCAGGGCCCCTGAGAGCACGCAAGGCTGTCAAACCCAAATCTGGAAAAGCTAGCGCGTTTGCTAGCTTTTCAAAGTCTGTACTTCCCATGGTAATCTGGTGGAGGAATTGTGCAAGGCATAAAGAAAGGAGACAATGCTGTTTGCACGAGTCTTGGGGTCTTGTGCTGTGAGGCTTAGGAGCCATGCATCACGTTCTATTGGCGGTATTTTTAGTATCTGGCATGCCTTCTGCTGCAAGCATTGTAGCCCTGCCCACATCTGAGTGATGACTGTGCTTTTCCTCTTGTGATGTGCTTTTTTCCTTGTAATGTGCGTTGGAAGCACTGTGGCGGCACGCACACAAAACTCCTTTTTTGTACCATGCTTGGGAATTGTAAGATTTTAATGGGGATGGCACTTGTCCGTCAAACACTTTCTTTCTCACCAAGTTCACAAACGCACTCGCACACACCCACGCTATAGAGTAACTGCACTATCTATTTCTGGGCTCTACTTGCAGGCTGGCTGATGTGAGGAACAAGAAGAGCTATAACGCCATGCTTCCTAAGACACGCAGTTTGCTGGAGGAGTTTTACCGACCTTATAACCGGCGTTTATCTGAAATGATGGGAAAAGATATAAGGTGGTTGTGGGGGTACTAGGGGTGCGTATAACTAGTAGTGACTAGGGCCTCACCTATATTGACTGTTGACAATGTGTGCAGGGGCTGGCCAGAACCGGCGGAGTTGCAGCGTGTCTGCGGGATGACCTTTAACAGTGTTGCATTAAGTCTCATTGGTTTAGTTTGGATTCAAAAGGCCTCCAGTCTATCATGGCTGCTCAACTAGCAACTAAAAAACAATCAAAACGATCAACAGCTGCACCTGTGGAAAAGAAATAAGATTTTGAAAGCAGATTGTGTAGACTCTATCGGCATGGATTAGGAAAGCAGGTAGTGTAAACACTATCGGTGTGAATTAGGAAAGGATATTGTTTTGTGTTCTGCACCTTCCAATGGATGCAGAGACACGCAACATCCCACCTGGAAAATAAAATACGAGAAGCTTTTCAGTGGGGATTAGGTGGTTGGGAGGCAGAGCCTGCACACCACCAGGAGAATTGCTCAGATATTTTTGAGGGTTGTGTTCAATGTCTTGTCTCATATGTATGGTATTTGTTGCGGACCTGATTGCAAGTAGGCTTATTTTTTTCATGAGTAATGTGGCGAGCGGGATACCAGTAACTTTGTTTTAATTGTTTGTTTCTAAAAGGACGGTGTGGAGGGTTTTGCTATTCTCAAAAAGCGGCTCTCGCGAGGCGTTAGCAGCTTGCGTTTTTCTTGCGTTTTTTTGCTTTTGTGGCAGATCTCTTTTGGTACGTAATAGTTGGGTAATGGTTACAATGCCATATGGTTACGATGGGGGGTGGCCTTCAGCCAGGTTGTATGGCTGATCGGCTGCTGACTGGTCTCGGCCAGCCACAAATAAATCCATAAGCTCAGAAAGAAGAAGAAACAGTCTATTGTTCTGCTGAGAAAGGAAATCATGAACAAGTTGGTTGTTGGCCTGTTGCAGCAAAAGGGTTGGGCTGCTGAACAGAGTTAAAAAAAGGTGTAAACAAAAAGGAAAAATGTATCCTCAAATCACAAACTCGATGGTCTTGGCAAAATAAAAGAGCATGCACCTCGTTCTGAACATGTTCATCTTCACAGGACATTGGTCACATACGCAAAAACCATCTTCAAGCCACGCTGCTGCCTCAACTTTCAAAGTATGCGTCGCAAGCGGAATCTACTTATGTAAGGGCGTGCAGGCTTCTGCCTTCCAATGACCTGATCCCCACTGAAACGCTTGCCGCTCCAGGTGGGTTGTTGTGTGTCTTTGCATCATGTCGGTAGTGTTTACACTATCTGCGTTCCTTTTCTTATCTTATGACCTCCTTGGGGGGCGATGTATGAGCACCTCCGCGTGGTGCCCCCTGGAAAACGCCTTCGTGTGCCTTCGTGCACACGCCCGGAAATACTCGGGAGCGGCTAAGACTCATACGGCGGAGCAACAC
>Ga0307945_1001813_pt1 | contig 17038 bp, 13 predicted proteins | sample OrgLakmetagen228_FD_201818 | JGI IMG/M metagenome (GOLD analysis project Ga0307945, IMG submission 201818) | Saline water microbial communities from Organic Lake, Antarctica - #228 | ecosystem: Environmental > Aquatic > Non-marine Saline and Alkaline > Saline | place: Antarctica: Organic Lake...
CCCCGACCCCCTTAGAATCGACTCATTTATATACCAATCGATAGCTCTCGACATCATCATTTCAATCGACACTTGACGCCAAAAAGTTATGATCCTTGACGCCTCCTGGATATACCTACATGAAACGTGGCAAGCCTTTATAAGAGTCAAGGTCGTACAGGCCGGCAATAATGTCGTCGCATTACGATGCAACTGAACACATCCTTGATATAATCGTGTGCAAATGCTGCTTTCCATTGTCTTCGTTTCAGTGATGCACACCTGTATTTTTCGTTTGGCAGTACTTCTTGTTGCTTGCAACATCTTCATGGAGTCGAAAATGTATGGCGTGTGACACCCTTACGATGCAGGCGATCATGCTTGCCTCTGTGCTTGGAGCAAAGCAGCTGGACGTGTATGTAGCAAAACAGCAGAGAAGACAGCTTGGCCTGTGTGAGGAATGTGGTGGTGTGTTTGAACCGTCTACATGCTCAGAGCAGCGGTGCCCTAACAAGAACAGCCCCTCGGCATCTTCAACGTTACAACAACAGCAGCCGGACCAAACACCTTAGCATGTTTTTGCATGTACCTACATTTTTTGACCTGCATGCAAGTACGTAGTTAAAGCTGAACCTCGTTGCTATTTATTTATTATTTTTAACAATGCTCGGTCCCATCAAGAGGCTCCAACTTATTTCACTTTGGCAAATTTTGGATTCGGCATATCTCTCTTATTATTTTCCTGTGTGCTGTGTACATCGTGTGACTGCCGGCCTGTTTTCTGTTTTCCTTGAGAAGCTTTGTATAGTAGAAATGGCTAGTGGTAGGACATCCTGTGCGAAGCTCCTGTGTGAAGGAGACAGTTTCTGAAGCTCCTGTGTGAAGAGGTTAGGTAAGGTTACATCGCTATATATGCCTCTGGGGGAGCGGAAAGACACTTCCTGAAGCTCCTGTGTGAAGAAGAGTTCACTAGAAAATGGGAATCGAATCCAATTTATTTGTTAAACAAATTATATATTTACTTTAAAACTGCATGGCTCAAATGTGTGCGAAATCAAATTCGAGGCTTTGAACTTAGCTACAATACTAGAGAGAGTTTGAACCGATTTGAACTGACGAAATAAAAATGGACGAATAGCTCGAAGGTTTTTAGAAGGACCCTCCTCTTCTTGGCCTGCCCAACTTCTTTCGGCAAGATTATAACTTGCCTCCCCAAACTCGAATGAAGCTCCTCCTGCCTTTGGTTCTGCTGGGCAGCGCTGTGGTTTACGGACTCTCTGCCATGCCAGCGAGGTACATATGTGTGGCTAACCTTGATTTTGATCTGAGGTTGTTTCGAGGAAACAACAGGGTTTGCATTTCAGCTCTGATGCTGCTGCTCATGATATACCAAATACGCCTCGTGTTAGGGAAGGAAACGCTTCAGGCAGCGTTCAACAGGATGGTGCTGCCCAGGAGGAGGACAGCTTGCTTCTCCCTTCGTCCCTCCTTTCCTTCCAAGACTACAGCCACCCCAGCAGTAGCAGCAGCGTTTACGGCAACACATGGAACAGCAACAATTCAGCAGAGCCCTTGTTTGATGATCTTGGGGGAGGACTCCTTGACCAGCTAGGTCGGCAGCTCCAGCAGGCCAGGGAAAGAGCGCAGAGCAACCCTGGAGGTGCCGAGCCAAATGAATCTGAGGCAAGAGGGATCAGTGAAGACGACATCCTACGCATCGTGGGTGGCAGCGAGGTGGAGGACAGGGACCGGTATGTCTGTTGTCTGTTGTTCGGATCATTCCTTCGCCGTTTATCCTTGCAGCTGGTGGATCTGATCAGACCCTATAACTAGGTTGGAAAATACAGAAAGGCTTGTCAGCACCACAGATGGTCCGATCAGACCCTGAGAACTAGGTTGGAACATACAGACAAACTTGTCAGCACCACATAACTAGAATGTTCACGCTTGCTTATGTCAATGTAGTAATTCTGTGACAAGCGAATGCCACCTGCATTCGTCATAATGGTGCATGACTTAGATGTCCTCCCTCTTGCGTCATTGTAGCGACTTATGTGACAAGCAAATGCCTCTCCCTTCCGTCACAATGATGCAGGTACCCATACATGTCCTCCCTCAGAGACCCCCAGAACGGTGCTCATTTCTGCGGTGCGTTGTGTATCATCAAAATTGTTTATAGGACCCGTCCAGAGCGGAAAGCATACAAGGTCAATAGGAGTCCTATTGTGGTAGTGACGTTCCACAATTACTTGGCTTCTTAACGAATGTGGAAGGTGGTTCCAAGCAAACAATAAATAGTCATAAAATATTTAAACCCATAGACGTAAAATCCAGCACCACGCAGATAGATAGATGCCTGTGCGTGTGTTTAATTCTGCAGGCGCTAGCTTGATTGCTCCTCGTGCTGTCTTAACAGCAGCCCATTGCTTGGAACAAGGCATCATGACCAACCGTTTACCAGACGTGCATGTTGGACGCTTTGTCAGGTACTTATGAGGAGGGTGGCAAAGGTGTGTTGGCAGAACTCGTGTTGACGTGTTACGTAGGTCAAGGAGGGATCATCAAGGTCTTGCAGAAGGAAGTATGAAGGGAACAGGTTTCCTTTCTTTGTCATTACTAGAGCAAAATCCCTCCTTTTAGGCTGAAAACAAGCTGAGACAGGAATAAAGAAGAGAGAAAAATCAAGATGACGCACAAGTTGATGTCTGGACTCCAGATCTGGAAAACAGTTTGATTTTGATTTTGAGATTATAGATCAAGGGGAGATAGCAAACTCCCAACTACGCGAGAAAATTAAGGGAAATTGAAAAAAAAAGGGCAGCAGGAGAGGCCTGGTGCCTGGTGGACGGGAAAAAGGGGGCAAGGGGGCTTTTAAGGGAAAGAGAGAGTTGTGGCATACACGCGGAGCAAAGGCAGAGGGAGGGGAAAATATGTGAGTGTGTGTTTGTGTGTGTGCTTGTGTGCGTGTGTGTTTTTGTGTGTGTGTGTGTGTGTGTGCGTGTGTGTGTGCGTGTGTGTGTGTGTGTGTGTGTGTGTGTGTGTGTGTGTGTGTAAGAGAGAAGAGAGTTGTGGCATACACGCGGAGCATACAAAGGCAGAGGGAGGGGAAAATGTGTTGCACTTGAAATGTCTATGTACCGAGGGGAAAACTTACAGGCAGTGGAAAACAGCTCCCCACATCAAACAGGGAGAAAAATTGCGATGGTCGGTAAAGATTCTTGACTCAAATAGCCCAAAGGCGAAGACAGAAACAGGATGAACACAGAGGCACGGGGGAAAAAGCAACCCAGAGGACCTTCAATTAGGCAGATCATGTCGCCATTTATAATTTCTTTTGCATGCACACCACGTTCCTTTCCACAAATCTCAGTCAGGGTGAAGATGACAGCCGCTGGTTTCAAAGGAGCTGCGTTCAGAGATACATTCACCCAGACTGGAACTCTGTTTCTGGGAGGGGCGATATTGCAATCTGCATCCTTAACGAGGCAGTTGACGTACAGCCTGTGCAAGTCCCACCTTCAGGTAACTTCCAATCATAACTTTGTTTAAATGCAGTTGACATAATTCTGATACAAACTTTGCTCTGGAAGCGACAAAGAAAGGAAACCTGTTCCTTTCACACTTCCTTCTGCAAGACCTTATAATTGGTGCTATCTCATGAAGCAGATATTGGCTAACTAGCTGTTTGCAATGCAATTGGCTGGTTACCAACTTTGTTGATGCAAGAGGTGGGCGAAAATAAGGTGTGAAATAGGGAATGAGGCTAGGCAACATCCGCCCAACCTGCTATTGCCTTTTTTGCGGTGCATGCGTAACGACTGCAGATCTGGCCGTTCCCTCTGACGATACAATTCCATTGACTGTAATTGGATGGGGGGCAAAGAAGGAAGGCGGCAGCAACGTTGCCAACCTAGCGGTAAGTAAGCAAACTTTCAGGCATGCAGTTTGGGACTTGATTTGAAAGAGTTGTAAGTGAAGCTTTGTCAGGGTGTTCAAAAGCATGCACATTGTCCGCTATTCTTAGGGTCTTCTAGACCATTTTGTCGTCAAATGTGCTGGTTTTACGTGTATTGTGCCTTTTTGTATTGAAGAGTAAGAAGCTGCGTGCAAAGATAGCTAGCCCTCCTCAAATCACGTTGACCATCTCATCTCTGCCAATGCACTTTTGCACGTACTGTCTGTGCGTGTCCACAGTAAACCCTCCTCACACTGCATCTTGTTTCTGCCAACACACACAGTCTATGCTTGTCTGCAGTAATCCCTCCTCACACTGCATCTTATTTTTGCCAACACACACAGTCTGTGTGTGTCTGCAGTAAGCCCTCCTCACACTGCACCTTGTTTCTAACAACACACGCAGTCTGTGCGTGTCTACAGTAAGCCCTCCTCACACTGCATCTTGTTTCTGCCAACACATACACACAGTCTGTGCGCGTCTACAAAGTTGACCTGGGCTTTTGCAGAAGGGTTTATGGACGCGACCGTGTTGATGACACTATGTTGTGCGCAGGTTTGTGGCCTTGGCTCCTTACAAAAGCAAACTAAAACGTGGGGTAGGCCGTTTTTTTTAGAGAAAAAGGAGCGCAGATAGAGTAAACATTATCGGGACGGGTTAGAACAACTTTTCAGAACTTTCTGACGTGCGTCAAAGGGCTTCATAAGGTTTTGCTGTTCCCAGACAGCCTGCAAAGCACGAATTAACGCACTGACAGAGTGTTGTAGACTGCCAACATGCAACGAAACCCTCACTGCATGCTGGCTCATGTCAGGTCTTACTGGAGGAGGTGCCGATGCGTGTCAGGTGGGCGCTAGCTGTACAGCCACAAAAAAGACTTACTAACACACAAAATGCTGAAAAAGCAGTTGAAAGGGTATTGCGCCCTGTATAGCCTCTCCCGTCTTTTGCAATGGCTTGAAAAAAGTATGATAAGCAAAATAATCACATTTGCAGGGTGACTCGGGTGGCCCTTTAATTCTACAGAACGAGCCAAGCAGCAGCAACAAAGAGGACGTTCTTGTTGGATTGGTGTGTAAATGCTTCCATAAACATGTTTTGAAATATACACTTGACTTGGACACAGACTGCTCATATGTAAGAATTTGTTATTGCATGTGACATTGTGAGTATGGTATTCCCAAAAGATAGGCACAACTTGTTTCACACAACTGCCTCTGGGCAGGTGTCTTTCGGAAAAGGGTGTGGTAAGGCCGGCTTCCCAGGCGTTTACACACGAGTTGCAAGCTACAGGAGCTGGATTGACCAGAAGCTGCAGGTGATTTTTGTAGGGGAAAGCTGCTTGCTCGTTAACGAGGTACCTCTCAGCTTGTACTAAGCATGCTATGATCGCAGATGTAAACAGGCATTAAGTGTAATGCCACTGATATCATGAAAGAATAGCCAAATCTTTGTCAAACCCTGTATTCTGTACATTGGCTTGCAGGGAACATGCACACGTCCTTCATTGTTTTTCTGCAGAGCCACACTGGATCCTCTGCCTCCATCATCAATGAGTAATCCATACGTAAGTGTTGTTTGTGAAGGCCTCTTTTTATCAGTCCTGTACTTGTTAGGGTTTAAAAGGCCACCACAGCCAGAGATTAATGATAGCAAGATGGTTAGCAGGCACCTAACAGCAGCCTTCTTACTCGTCGTTCAGTCACTGCGACTGTTGTTTTATTCAGGTTAACGTAAACAGAGTTGTGCATAACGTCAGGGCTGGCCTAAACCACATACACGGTGCACAAACGGTGTTTTTGGCAGGACAATAACTGAGTTTACGGTCATGTAAGGTGTATATATACGGTCTGGCCCATCCTAATATTGTGTGGTCCCTGCAGTTTGATCCTGATGGTCCTCCCTCCAATCCGATTGAAGCCCCAGAGCCACAATCCCCTCCCCCTTCTGGACTGCTTGGGAATGGCTTTCTAGCCCAGATCGTAGACTGGTTATTTTCAATTCGAAGCCAGCGGTCTTCAGCAAGCGAGCAATTTCTTAACGTGACAGAGAGTGAGGCACAGCAGCAGCAGCAGCAGCAGCAGCAGCAACAGCAGGAGCAGCAGCAAGAGGAAAGTACCCCCACCAAAGACGAGATCCAAGAGGAGTGCAAGTGTACTGATGATGGTATAAGCGGGAGTGTGCGCGTGCAGCAGAGGGGGTGTGCAACACACAGCAGCAGTGACAGCCACACCTACTGTTACGTAGTGGGTGGCAGGCAGTGTGAAAATGCTGTTGCATCAGCTGCATACCTAGGAGCTGCTTGGAGAGAGTGTGAAACAGAAGCAGCGGGAGTGAAGGCCGGAAGAGGAGAGGGAGAGGAAGAAGGAGATAGGAGTGCGGATTTGATGAGGGCTGACGATATTGGAGCTGCTGACGTGAAAAATGCTGATATTGAGGCCGCCATGCGGCAAGCACTTGTTGGTAGAGAAGGAGAGTAGTTTTGTAAAGGTCCGCAATGAAAACTACACTTACAATTAGGTCTGTGGCACGTCATTATTCTCTAGCAAGCGATCAGATTTTGCCCTCAAATCTGTATTTTTTTATCTTGTTAAAAACATTTCAAATCGTAATTGTCATATATAACCACACCTTTTGCAATCAAGGGGCAAACCTTGGAGCGAAGAAGTTAAGTACGATAAGACAGAACCCTACTTTTCACAGAGTCCTTTCATAAATAATAAAACTACGCAGGCAGTGGCACCAAGCTAAGCGAAAGGCGCCGTTTATTTGGTTGCTGAGCGCAGTAAGATTCTGCCAGCACTACCACGAAAAGAAATAGCGGCAAATCAATTAGAATCAGGAGTGGCTGCAGGCTGCCAGGCCTGTAATTGGCCTCTTTATCAGAATTGGTAACAGTAGTGCTGGTAAAACAAAGGGCACGTCGGATGCAAACATGGTTAGCAGCAATACAGCTGACAGAGTGCACACGGAAGTAAGGCTCCAAAATTTGGCTAATCCCACCCGAATTTAAAAAAATGGAGTAGCTCCTTTTGGGATGTTCCTGAGCGGCATCACGCTTTTACAAAAGCAGTCAACGCGAGCTTATGGCAACCCTGATTTGAAGGCGACGAAAACCTATAGTTTCTAGTATTAATGTTGAAAATATATTAAAAACCGAAGACCCATTAAAAAGAAGCAGCGCTCTGACAGGAATCCCGGGCGAGACGACATTCGCTGCAGATACTTTTTAATATAATAAATGAAAATTTTGTAATGTAAATGTTCTCACCTTTGTTTGGTCAAGTGGGTGTCCTCTCGTTTCTACTTTTCGTGTTGCTTGCGCATTCCACGGGGGCACAAAATGCCAGTGAAGGATTGTTCTCTGACTGGGGGATACCAAGTATTGGCATGTTCGGGGTGCTCAAAGCAAGCGGCCGGGAAGACAACACAGGCTTCTTTGGACTCAGAAATGACGAGGGCAGCATACTTCCTGGGTTGATTGCTACGCTAAATCCATTGTTTACAAGCCAGGGATTTGACACAGCGGAAAGGGGGGGGTAAGATCTTTCATGTCAGATCAAGCGTTTGCAAGCAGAGCTGAAGCCTGCCCGTCCCCACTTCATTTTGATCAGCACAAACCTTCACCACCTGCGGTAGTATTAAATGTGTTGAAATGCTTTCATGTTGCCTCACAATTTTCAACAGGGCATCCTCACCACAGCAGCGTGCTGATGACACAAGTTTTCGAATTGTGGGAGGTGCCCAAGCAGAGCAAGACAGGTGAGTTTATTCGAGCAGAGAACGTAGCATAACACGTGCTTGCACCACGCAAAAACCTACTAAGGAGTTATCTGGTCTTGCTTTGTAACGATAAGCGATTCTTCCTTATTCTAGTGTGGCTGGTCTTTCTTAACGCACCGGCTTGCTTACTAGTGAACTGCGACCTAATCACAAGCTTTGATGATCGCTCTTCCTTCCTGCCCGTCCATGTCACACCACATTTGTTGCTGTAGCACTTTTCATACTGCTATATCTGTTGCATGTTATCCATGCTCCACCTTCACTTCTATACATATCTGTCTACCCTGCCAACCCTTTGCATACCTACCTGTTATATTTTAATACCTGTTATATCCTACCTGTTATATCCTAGGCCAGTTTTACTGCTGCTTTATCAAGGGACCTACCCAAATGCACCACCCAGTTGCATCATTGCAATGCTCACTCAATTGCCCTCTACACATCCTCTGTGCTTCACAGGTTCAATTACATGGCCTCGTTCCGTAGCCAATCAAATGAGCATATCTGTGGTGGTACGCACAGCACCTCAACAAGCAAGCAGGGCCAATACCCCTTTTTAATAGTGATATGTATTACTTATACTGCATTACTTATACTGCAGAGTGTTGTGTTATGGCAGTTTATTTACAGAGAGGAAAACAGACCCAGCAGGAAAATCAAAAGACCGGATCAGACTAACCGCTAAACTGTCTGTTACCTGCTGAGAAGTAGGGTTGGCCAGAACCGTATAAATACGCTGTATATGACCGTATATGTGATGAAATCCCTGCAAAAAATGCCGTGTATACACCGTATATTTACATATGGTTCAGGCCAACCTTACTCACGTCACTTTGTTATGTAGGGCAACAGGCTCTTGAGTACTAAGTATCTCCCACTTTTACACTGTGTGTACAAAGTAATGGCCGGTTGCGTGGCCTACACAACAGGGGCACTGGTATCTAAATCAGCCGTTTTGACAGCGGCACACTGCCTTGAGTCTGGGGACATATACAAGGTCCACATTGGGCGGTTCAACAGAGTCCAGTGAGTAGTTTTCCTCCACTCAGAAATTTGCTCTTACATAGGTATTTATTGCTACATCTCTGAAGAGCATTGCCAAACACGTGGCAAGCAAATTTACGCAACACCTGGATTACCAGTTGTGTGCCGAGTCATTGACTCATGAAATACGCTCTTTTACAGTTTGCTACCTCCCCTTGACCTATGTGACACGCCAAAGCTCAAAAATTCTTTGAAATCAGGCAAGCTGGTGAGGTCAGCAGCAGTGACTGGTTTGCACGAGACTGCGCCAGTTTGGTTGTGCATCCACAGGTGGGCTGAGTGAGGCTGAGTGAGGCTGAGTGAGGCTGAGTGAGGCTTAGTGAAGGATTTGAACTTGCTTAGGTTGTTCTAGGAAAGGAAGCACAGGCACCGGCAACAATGATTGCAACATTCCTGACCAAGGGAGTGCCTGCGGGTCCATGCTTTTAGCCCCTTAAACCTTCGGCATCACGCAAGCTGTAAATATATATTTTCCACATGATGAAGGGACAAGAGGGTGTTGTTAATTGTCAGTAGTATAAAAAATTATTGTGGAGTGTGGAATTCCAGTACTATCATCAATTTTATCAGGAGCCGGTTACAGGTCAAGCCTGCTGCCCACCTGATCCCCATTGGTATTTTTCTCGTACTTTTTGGTGGAGGAGTATAACGGTACCCGGTACCAGCGTGGCTCCTTTTCCTTAATCAATGTAGGGATTGATTTTTACTGCCTGCGTAGTTATCTTTTCTTTAATTCATATTCTATTATAAGGTGGTCAACAAAAAGTGTGCCTTTTTGGAGGTGAGTACAAAATCCCAAGGGCCCATTTCTGTTCAAGATTCCAGTTATAGAACTGCAAAATGTGTATGTACACCATGTATATTTAATTGCAGTGGTCAACAGAGACCTACACTGGGGATCTGGGATTGTGCATTTTAGACGAAGAAGTGGGAGAGATCAAACCAGTGGCAATTTCGACAGGTATGTACTTTCAGTAATTTAATTTTAAGCGGTTTTTTGAACCCTGTGCAGACTAGTTCATTTAGGAGCTGCAATTTTGAACACTTTTTCCATGCACAATGAGTATGTGTCACGTATGTGTCTGAGCCATGTGTCTTTACGCAACTCAGGAAATTTTAGCTTGCCAAAACAAGATGTACCCCTAACTGTCTTGGGTTTTGGAGCTCTGTCAGAGGATGGAACCAAAGCAGATCAGCTGCAGGTAAGAGGTATATTTGTAGATTTGCTGTGGCTTAGACATTTTGCCTCTTGACATTGTATAATGCTTTCCAAACAAGACCCCTCTTAAGTCAAAATTCATGCAGACACATAGAGTTGTGAGACCTGATTTTGCCGGCACAATCCAAAGGCTGCCTTTAAATGACATAGCTGTGCAAATTATGTTCACCCCTTGCTGACGCAGCATACAGATCGCACAATTGCGTTGGTTTCACGCACACAATGCACGGCTATCTGAAGAAGGGCGGTGTAGGCCTGAAGGCATTTCAATACCAGCAAATGCTCACTACCCTGAACTCATTTTATTTTTACATTTGTACAAACATGCAGAGTGTCAATGTCTCCAACTTGGGCCTTAGTGCTTGCCGCTCGGCTTATGATTACATAAATGCCACCCAAATATGCGCAGGTTCGTGCTTCGGGCTGTCTTGCAAAGTTAATAGGTCTTTAGGCCGGAAAGATCATACGCTTTGCACGTTCCAAGCCAAACCTATAAGTGCAGCTGCCTCATTGCCTCATATAATGTACATTCACACTCACACACACATGAGCACACACACAATCTGCAGTGCAAAATATTGATTAATGTGTAAGCTCAGTCTACCACAAATATTTACACAGGCTCCTTAGATGGAGGAAAGGACGCTTGTCAAGGTACGGGCAACGTGATGTTTACAATTTTAATTCTTATAATGTCCACCCCTTTCACCGTCCACGCATCACCCTCCTCCTCCTTCATTTTTTCTAGATCAGTATCCATTCACAAGCATCATCTCTTGCTGCTCCTTCCCTACATGGTCGGTACTTTGAATGAAGGTGACAGCGGCGGACCTCTCATCCTTCTCGACCAAATTGGCAACGCCACGGAAGACGTCCAAGTTGGGGTAGTGTCTTATGGGCGTGGTGAGTCATGTGGGCATGCTTGCTGTCTTATGTGAATTGTGAATTGTGAGTCATGTGGGCATGCTTGCCCCCAAGCTGCTTGTCCATGGCACCTTGAGTCCATCTCTAACAGATAAGGAAGCATACAAATAAAAAATACAAATATACAAAGAATGGCCCTAGAACTGTGCACAATATACATGCCACGTGTCCAGGCTGCGCACGGGCGGAGGCTCCGGGAGTTTACACTCGAATTGCAGAGTACGCGGCTTGGATCACTGAAACACTACGCGCGCAGGTAAAATATCAGTGAGGGGGACGTGCTTTCACCACAGCTAGGTCAGGTCAGGATGAAGCAGGGCCCCAATGTGCGCTGCAGATAAGTGCAATCGAATGCAATCAAGTGCAATCAAGTGCAATTAAGTGCAATTCAATACTCTAAGCTCTAAGAGCCTTAGCGTTGCAATCAAAACGGGTATTGAGCTACAAGACTGCTGCTCCTGATACAGACGGAAAAATTATAAATCCTCCAAACCTACAGGAGGTAGCCGGGCCTAAGGCCTTGACTGTCTCATTCAGCGCCTCTAGCCCATCGCTTGAACCTGAGAAGCCTGGTGGTTCCAATCGTCTGTTCAAGGGTCTGGCTGATCTGCAAGCTACACCGCCTTTGCCCTTGTTTGGAGGTCTTCAGCTCTTTCGTGACACAGAGCGTGAAAAACAAGAAAAACAGCAGGTGAGGTTTTAGGCACCACTGTCTCCGGTGTTTCTGAAGTCCACACAGTCCACTGTTACATTAGGAAATCCATCTACCTCTACCGCGCTCTAGCTCATCTGTACTCCACTGCCTGCTGTTGGCTGAGCCAGCGTATTTGACATCAGAATTGAAAATCACCTTAAAGTAAAAAGGATGATATGATGTTATATCCTAGTTGCCCTATTTTTCCATCCTGAAATGCTGTGTGTCAGCTTCCTACACCTAAAAAGAATATAAAAAAAGAAAAGAAAACTCACTCACCTCATGAGCTAAGGAAAATGAAACTATTCTGGTACCAAGCACCATAATACTTCTGCACCATAGCACTCCTTCATAGGGTTGGCCAGAACCATGTATATATGATGTATAGGTATCCGGTATTTTGGCTTAGAAATCACCAGATATGCGGTCATATACGGTGTATATATACGGTTCTGGCCCACCATGCTCCTTCACCATAGCACTCGTTCACCATAGCAGATAAAAAGGCACCAACAAAAAATGCTGGGTCCATCAAAGTGCCATAAGGAGAAAATAAGACACGGACTGGAGTTCTAGGCTGCCTCTCAAATAAGCAGTTATGCGTCAAGCACCAAACAATATATATTAATCTGCACTCATAGATTAATCTGCAAATCACATAACCTGCCATGTTTTCCACCAATTACCCAGCTGCTTTTTTTCTACTCCTGCACAACCAAGTGCCCTTTTCGCTCGCTTCAGGTTCTGTTTTGTCCGTTTATACTCTTGCACAACCCAGTGCCTTTTTTGCTCGCTTCAGTCTGTCACACGATTACCCAGGTGCCTTTTCAAAAGTGCTTTGAAGCTCATACACAACACCCCAGCTTGAACGCAGCATCTCTCCAACTGAAGTTAATTCATCATTTCTTCAGGAAGCACAATCTGCTGCATCATCTAATGGCAAGGCGGTCAAACCAGATCAAGGAGAAGATGCGTCATTGCTGGAGGAAGGAAAGCGGCAGCCAGATCTGAGGGGGTTGCCGGCAGGAAACGAAGACAAAATAAGAGAAGTAGAGTTTGACATCGAAGACATTGATGCTGCCGTGAGGGCGGCACTTTGTTGCTGATGTTTGTGGTACTTTGCGTTGTCTATGGCTGAATGAGGATTGTAGGTGATCATCATGCATCTGTATTTGGTTCGTGAGCTGTGGCACCTGTGACACTTCTCTTTTATCTTTATGCGGGAGATCAGGGATGGAATATTGAGGCAAGTCATCAAGACAGCATGCCATCTGTTTGAACTTCCCTCATTCTTTCTGGAATTCTTTCTGGAATAAGGCTGCTTGTTACAGCCCTTCTATATTATGCTCAATTCATTGTTTTTGATCGCGGTCTGCCTTCAGCTAGTATGAGATCCAGTTCAACATTGGTCATTTGATATTACTATAGATCGAATCTACATCTCTCACGCGTGACTTCATTGTGTAATCGATTCTTGCTGCTACAAAAGGGGCGCGAAAGACCTGGGAAAATATCACGGGACAAAGTGCCTGAAACAGGCTTGATTTTGAGCCTTAAGCCTTAAATCAGGCCAGCCATCCCTATAAAAGTTCTTGCCCCAAAGCAGGAAAGTACATTTATTTAAGTATGTAGGAACCTTAATTAGACATATCTAAGCACCCCTGCACACTCAGTTTGTGGCGGGAGGTGCCCAGGTGGGCAGGGTGAAATTGGTTGAAAATTCCTGCAGTGGAGTTTCAAAAGCTCCTCCCAAGTACCATCGACAGGGGTGTTTGCAATATTATCGGGGACGTTTTGGCAAAGGTCCAGGGGTCTAGGGTGAAGGTCCGATTTTGGACCCCCTTTTGGCAGGGAGTGGTATTTCCAAAATAACAAAATGCAAAGGCTTTTACCACACTTGCTCTGGCCGGCGCCTTGGTGGAGGGGTCTACGCGAAGTTGAGAGCAGATGAAATTTTTTTATCTCAGCTGTCGGTGCCCACCACGGCCCATCTCCAGCATTCCAGACCATAATACTTGACATGGCATGCCTTGGGAGCATAATGAAGGGCTCCCGACACTCAGGTGATGGCCAGAAAGCGTGTTTTCAGGGTTTCCAGGAATGCACCATTTTTGCCCAGCAAACAGGCCCACGCACTTGAGTCCTTTAGAGGCAAAATTTCAACCCCAGTTTTTTGCTTTGATAGGTATGGTTTGACCCTAAACCTATCTGGGAACAAAAGAATTGGTGGATTTCGGACCAAAACCCGCATTTCTACACCCACACCACCTTAAGCGTGATGGCCAAATTCACCCCTTAAGGGCACTTTTCACACACTGCACCTCAACTTCTAATTGTTTTTTTGTTTTAATCAGTAGATTTTACTGATTTGATTGACATTCTTAAAGCGGGGGGTTGCCCGATCACACCCGCCCGGCGGTTACTGGCTCAGCACTTGCGAAAATTGAGCTCCCAGGTCCAAAATTGAACTTCATGGAATCATTTAAAAATTTGTGTGTTGGGAAATAAGGGTATTTTGAGAACATCTGCAGGCTCAGATTTATGTATTTTGGACAATTGGGTGTTGTGCAGGCTGAGCTGCCTGTTCTGGGCCCTCGAAAAGCACCCTAAACGGCCAAAAGTTTGCAAATTTTTAAACTGTGTGTGGGTATTTAATGGTTGTTTCCTTTGCTTTCACACTGCACATCACACAATTCTCCGGCTAGTTATAAAATGTAATAACAAAATTGGCCAAAGACCACAGTCAGTTAAAAGAAGGCAATACATGGTTCTCAATATTTAGGTCTGCAAAGCATCATAGCCAACGAGCATTCACCGCCCCCTTCACACTTTCAACGCTGCACAGCTCTTTGAGAACACTACTGCGTTCTTTTGTGCACTGCACAAATTCGTCATGGCCTGGCAACTCAGAAAACGGTGGCCTTCATATTTAGGATGAAGACTGGCCCTTATGCTTGCAGCACAACCACATCCCTTAATACTGGCAGCACACTCACTACTGGCAGCACCCTGCTTTTCCCAAGGGGCTTTGCCATGCCGCCTGCAAATATATGCAAACAGGTTTTAGAGGGGTCTGAATATTTATAAAAGAGGTGGCTACACTTACTACAAGCCAAAAGGAAGTCACATCAGCCCGTTACCTGCAGAAATACAGCTTGTTGGCCATGCTGCCTTTAACCTTTGTATCATGGGTGAAAAAGTCAGCGTTTGTGAAAGCTTCATATTCACTCATAAACTCATAAACAATTCAAAGGACTTCCAGTCTTTAACTACAGCATAAATGCTGCCATCAGGAAGGGCTTCAATTGAGGTCAGATCAGCACCAACAGACTATTCAGCTTGAAAGTCAGTGACATGCTGTTGTAAAAGTGTGTAGTTAAGAGGAGGAGGAAAATGCTCCAGAAGTTCTGCCTTATAATCCCTCCAGAATGCACCAGGGGGTCCTTTGAAACGGGTTGAAAGGACCCCCTTTCTGGCAGGGAGGAAATGGCACAATTCAGCCGCCCACTCACACCCTGACACCAAACTCCTTAAATTTTATGCAAAAGTGTTACATTTATGTATAGAAACCATTAAGTGACCTAAGATGTGCAATTCAGGAAAGGGGCATTATGGCGGTTCTCACGGTGGTGGGTCGGAAAAAGAGAAAAAGACCAAATGAGCCAGAAATATTCCAGTCAGTTAGGTAATCGGCTCATCAAAACTTCGTGGAGAAAGACATCAAACACTTGATGCATTATTTCAGGAGCATTGGGCAGCCCCATAGTCAATAAATATTTTTATTATTGTATTTGTAAACATGATGCTGCAAGGCTCCCTTCATTGCAGCACTAAGCACGCCTTCCCTCTCTCGCCAGCTGCAGCTTCCCAGCTCCTCAAGCCACAGCCAAATTTATATAGACATAGACTGTCACCTTCATTTGAAGTGGCGCTACAAGACAGAACAGTCACCCATGCGGCCACTGACGAGCATGCAGGCACGGGTGAATTGCTTGCACAAATCACATCCTCTCAGAGCCCACCTGCCTCTGAGGCCTCTGTTAAGGATGCTTGGATGGCCTTGTTGAAAGCGCTATACTGCCAGGGCCACTTCAGGGAAGCCAGGTCCGGAGTGACGTGCCAAGCAGTATCTGCTGCAAGCTGCACACGCTTCCGCATCTCTTAGCAGTTACCTGTGCATTTGTATTGCATTGCAGGGAGGAGTCTGTGCATTCCTACACTGAGGTCAAGAACGCGTTGCTGCTGTTTGCACGGGCTCGGACCGACGCCATCTTTGCTTTGGACAAGGAGGCCTTGAAGGGAGTAGCTCAAGTGAGAGCACAAAGAGCACCCTACTGTGTGTGTTCAGTCACTCCCTCTTCTTTCTGTGGCTGCAACTCACGTATGGCATGCATGCACATGTCCGCGCACATGCACTCAAGTCCAGGTCACTTCACACACACACACACACACACACACACGCACACACACGCACACACACACACATACACACACACAAGAACACACACACACGCACACACACGCACACTGATGTAAATGAAGGGCTGTGAATTAGACGCTTTCTGGCCTTATGATGCAAACAGTACAAAACGCAAACCTCCACAGATTCCTCTGCTGCCATCACATGGAAGCGAATAGCGCTCACTCTAGCTCTGGCCTACTGCCAGAATGAAAGCACCCTAACATGAATTGAAGGGTTGGCCAGAACCATATAAATACTGTGTATATACGGTATTTACGGCAGGGAAGTCACCGAATATACGGTGTATATTTGGTTCTGGCCAACCCTATGAATTTGGCACTCTAATGACGCATGAGCACACCCTCTCTCTGTATGCACAGGATCCCCTGTGCTGCCACCAACGAAAGACACCCTCTCTCTGTACGCACAGGTTCCCCTGCTGCCACCAACGAAAGACACCCTCTCTCTGTACGCACAGGTTCCCCTGTGCTGCCACCAACAAAAGACACCCTCTCTCTGTCCGCACAGGTTCCCCTGCTGCCACCAACAAAAGACACCCTCTCTCTGTACGCACAGGTTCCCCTGCTGCCACCAACGAAAGACACCCTCTCTCTGTACGCACAGGTTCCCCTGCTGCCACCAACGAAAGACGCCCTCTCTCTGTCTGCACAGGTTCCCCTGCTGCCACCAACGAAAGACACCCTCTCTCTGTACGCACAGGTTCCCCTGCTGCCACCAACAAAAGACCGCATGGAGCGCAAGCTGGCCAATGCAGATGCCAGGATGAAAGCTTCCTACGCACCCAGCTGTCTGCACTATGCACACGCCCCTGCACAGGGCCAAGCCTCTATGCAGGTGGGTGCCTCGTGTGTTGTGTGGGGTGTGTGGGTGTGGGTGTGGGTGTGGGTGTGGGTGTGGGTGTGTGGGTGTGGGTGTGTGCGTGCGTGTGTGTGCATCGAGGGGGGGGGGGGGGAGGGA
>Ga0307945_1001815_pt1 | contig 17035 bp, 19 predicted proteins | sample OrgLakmetagen228_FD_201818 | JGI IMG/M metagenome (GOLD analysis project Ga0307945, IMG submission 201818) | Saline water microbial communities from Organic Lake, Antarctica - #228 | ecosystem: Environmental > Aquatic > Non-marine Saline and Alkaline > Saline | place: Antarctica: Organic Lake...
TGGACGCTATGAGCATGCCGTGTCATTTGCTGCAGGTGTGCGTGCAGGGGGCTGGCGTGGGGCAGGAGAGAGAGCCTTCAAATTTGCAGCTGGCATTTCCCGCGCCACAAATACGCTTCTCAACCCATTGAAATGCCGATTATATTTTTAAAGCGCTCATCACGCAGTGCAGTGCCCAAAAGCGCGCGTTTCTGACTCAAAAATGCGCGTTTCTGACTCAAAAACGCGTGTTTCTGACTCAGAAGCGCGCGCTTATCAGCCGTTGTTAGCGTGCAGAGCGCGAGAGTTCAGAAACGCGTTTCTGAAGCTCAGATACGCGTTGATAACGCGAGGCTTTTTGACAGTGACCATATAATATTCAAGGACAAAATGCCGATCCGTTTTTTACGAAATGCAAATCCATTTTTGCTGCTCACACACATACACCTCCAGGTGGTGGAGCATTTGATATCCCTCGGAGGAGGAGGCAGTGGGAGCGCAGGAGTCGTGAGCCATAGGGCAAGCCTGGCTGACGGTTTGGCCCGGCAACTGCCATCTATGAAGGCATTAGCAGGCTTGCAATTGCAGACAGAGGAAAAAAGAGACAGCTGATGGGCAGCCCATAATGCTAAGCCGACGCAAGACTAGACAGTTTTACCTATGCCGGACTCTATGCTACCTTGAATTTAGACATTTGCTCAGATTTATTTTGTTACTTGGTTGCACAGCCTTGATTTCTTATCTCAAGATGCCTGATTCAGGAGCAAATCAGGTAAATAAATGGCAGAATCAGGCGCGTGCTTGGACCAGGCAGCATATTTTTTGCTCGGATTTTGAAAGCAATTATCCAACTTCAACAACTGTTTGAAGCAGACCCTGCATTTATAAAGGACCTGAGTGAGCATTCAGCTAACTTATAAAACGTTGACACGACCCTGTTGCATCAAGATATGATTGCCTAGTAATAAGGTCACATCTTGGGGTCCTGTGGTTAAGATGGCTCATTTGGTCACCCGATCTGCTCCAAAATTAGAGTACACTTTGATACATAACAAACAGAGCCTGAAAGGTGCATCAGTTTGAATCCACCTGGTAGGTGAGTACTTTGCTGTTCAAGAGCTCTGTCTCCTTTTCCTTTATTCAAGTTTGTGGTGGTATCACCCTTTGCGTATAATGTGTGTGTATGTGTGTGTGTTTGTGTGTGTGTGGGGGGGGGGGAGTGGGTGGGGGTGGGGGTATGTGTGTGTGTATGTGTGTGCGTGTGCCAGTTCATGTGTGTGCGTCTGTGCGTGTGCACATGTGCCTGCTCATGCGTGTGACTGTTTGGACGGACCATTAATGCTGAATGCTGAAATTATGGACATTAAAATGCAAATCCACTACTTTTGCAGCTTTCGCACGATAGTCGTATAGTGGCAGAGGTGGTCGACTGAGCAAAAGTCCTGAGAATGTTCCGTTTTCGATGCATTTCGTGTTTAAATAACATAACTTGACGTTTGAGGCCAAATGGACTTCCCCAATGCTCTGGGCAGAAATCCAGTTCAAATTTTGGGCCAAGTACTGCTCTGTTTTGCCTGATTTCTGTTGCCTGATTTCTGTTGTTGGTATTCCTTTGTTTAACTTTCTGTTGCCTGATTTCTGTTGCCTGATTTATTTTGCCTGATTTCTGTTGTTGATATTCCTTTGTTTAAAGTGTAGACTATTTATACTAAAGTGACATAAATCAAGTCAGTTAATGGTGAAATATGGCAGATTGGGTGAAAAGTGGGGTTCACGCCGCGGGCATTTAGGCATGTGTGCCCCTACTGGCACCTTTGAGGCCCAGGTGTTATCAGCAGTACATCTGGGTGCTGAGCTTAGAAGTCGCCAGCTGGGGCACCCATACTCTGGGAACATTTCAAAAGTACCCCTTTTCCAGGCCTCCGTCGACCAACTCTGGGATTATTTGTGTTATGATAAATATAAAAAACAATTACAAAAGCCATCATTGCATTTTGATATGACACGATAGTCGTATAGTGGTCAGTACAGATGCTTCCCACCTGTCTGGGAGACAGCATCAGACCCGGGTTCGATTCCCGGCTATCGTACTAGTTCGGTATTTGGTTTTGCTTTTGCTTTTGCTTTGCTCTTTTCAGGGGCCAGAAGTAGGATTGCTCAGGCTGCTGCTTGTCTCCTATCTTGCTGCTGTTGCTGCGCAAGAGTAGATCCAGGCAAACGTGATGGGATCTATCAAAAGGCAGCGCACCTAAAGGTCCGGAACAAGCCCGGGTTTGAGTCCCGGCGGTCGTATCATGTTTTCGTCCCCTCTTTTTGGTTTTGCTCTGCTGCATCCACCCTCTGACAGCGTCTTTCTCTCAACTTCGGATTCTTGGTCCTTCCTCAAGTGTTCGCTTTGTTAACTTACGGTGTTGGAGGATGGACTGCTCGTGCGTGCAAGGCTGTAGTTGCTGGTCGGGAATTGGTTACCCCAAACATGTAATAAGGTGGTGACGCTCCCTTTTACTCTATGAGATTGACCTAAAAGGTTTTTCAGCCCATACAGATTATCCAAGCAAACGTGATGGGATCTATCAAAAGATACCGCACACTAAGTAGAAAAAGGAGATGAATGTGTGAGGAACCAGACTGGACGGCAATCGATTGGCGATTGCTCGCAGAGGGGGGGGTGGGGGCTAATGGTGAGGCCCCCTATAAGGGGATGTTTGTCTAATGCTCCCACATAAGTTTTCTACAATTGGCGGTAAGCTTTGATCTGCGTATGCATCATTAGGCAGTTGTTTCCAAAGGACTCTTGTTTAAACAATAGAGGGGTGCCCATCTCTATGCAAAAATGTAAATAGAAAGTGCAAAAATATCAGTATGCAACCCGCCTGATCCCCATCAACCTTCTTTTTCGATGGTGGTAAAGTTTTACAGTACCCGATACCAAAGTGGCTCCTTTTTCTTCATTACCGTACGATACCATAACGAATGCAAAGTTTGAGAAAACTCAATTAATTAACCCCAATGTGACCAATGCGAGGGGAGCAACACTTAACTAATAAACACAATGCGAGCCTATGCGAGGGCCTTCTGGACCTCTGAGCTGCACCTAAATGTGTATGCACGCGCGTGTGCGCACGTACGTGCGTTGCGTACGTGCGTGCGTGTGTGTTTGTATGTGTGTGTGCGTGCGTTTACGTATGTGTGTATGCGTACGTGTACACATCAACTCCAGGTAGGGTCGGCTCCAGGTAGGGTCAGCTCCAGGGAGGGTCGGCTCCAGGTAGGGTCAACTCCAGGGAGGGTCGGCTCCAGGGAGGGTTTTACGTGTACGTAGGTAATAATGTGGGGAGTGTTTCTCACTGCCTGCCTAGTTTTTTTGGCGAAGCCCCCCTCTTGGGAGCGTGAGCCCCTAGCGTTGTCTCTTTCTCACCACACTTCACACATGCCTCCCCAAGCTCTCACCCAGGCCACCCCACGGACTGAAACTCGACATAGGCTCGTAACTAACCTTTCTACTGGGGCAGATGAATTCTGTGACCCTGGGGTGCTGTGTGTGATGATGTAGAGCAAGATTTTGTTTTGCGGGGGTTCAGACCTCCTCCCCAGGCCCACCCAGGGCACCTCCCGGGCTGAGACTCGACATATGATTTAAACCAAAAATTTTACTGGGGCGGATGAAATCTGGGAACCTGGGGTGCCGTGTGTGAAGTTATAGAACATTTATTTATGTTTGGAAGCTCCAGGAAGCTGCCCAGGATTCCTCAGTCAAGCCCCCAGACCACTTCCTGCTGGTGCAGTATCCATCAGCACACTTTCCCGGCTGCGGATGCTGCGCCAGGGGCCCGGGAGTGTTCCGGCTGCAGAGTTCATGGTTGACCATGCAAGCAGAAAAAGCACTCTGTTTCTCCGAGATTTCTCCGAGGCTGTATAATTTTTATTTAGTCAAATGTGATAACGCGCGGAAGTTTGCTTGGGCGGGACCCTTCAGGAACGTGGTCCGTGTTGGCTTGGACTGTTCGCGGGGCATGGAGCACACGGTGCAGGTGCTTGCCGCGCACTGTGTGTTGAAGCAGAGTTCAGAAAACGAGCTGTTCGACACACCCGCCTTCTTGCACGCTGTGGCTAATGCTTGGGGGGGACAGGTCAACCCAACATCCATGCAGGTATTTTTCGGCTTATCATACCATGGGCACTTTTTCTGTGTGGTCTTCACGTGTGGATTGCTGCAGGTTATATTAGCCCGGACGGCCCCTTTTGATGAAAGCAGTTTTTTTCTTTCTTTTTGACATGCTGGCTATGGCTCGGCCCTTCAATTCTCAAATGCCAAAGCATTGGAATATCACAAACTTGTCTATGCAGGTCACCAGCATGCCAATCATCAGCTTTGAGCAGCTGGCATTTGTGGCCTACTCCGTAAGTCTGTTGGAAGACTTATCTTGCGAAGCAGTTCTTGTAGTCGCTGAGTTGGTGGACCCCAACACGCACAACAACAAACTGGCCACTTATCATTCTTGGTTTGCCACCCCTTTTTCTAGAAGTGAGCGTATGCCGATTAATGTACCATGGTATCTCCATCTTGATCTGTCCAAACATGTTATGCGCAATATAAGTAGATTCCGCTTGCGTGCGCATACTTTGAAAGTTGAGGCAGCAGCGTGGCTTGCGTATGTGACCAATGTCCTGGTGAAGATGGTTCTTGCGTATGTGACCAATGTCCTGGTGAAGATGAACATGTTCAGAACGAGTCGCATGCTCTTTTATTTTGCCAAGACCATCGAGTTTGTGAGCTGAGGAAACAGTTTTCCTTTCTGTTTACACTTTTTTGAGGAATTTTCAGCAGCCCAACCCTTTTTGCTGCAACAGGTCAACAACCAACTTGTTCATGAATTCCTTTCTCAGCAGAACACTAGACTTTTTCTTTTTCTTTATGAGTTTATGGATTTACTTGTGGCTGGCCGAGACCAGTCAGCAGCCAATCAGCCAAACAACCTGGCTGAAGGTCACCTCCCATTGTAACCATTGTTCTTGTAATCGTGCTTACTTTTGTTACATCTTGCCATTTCCGATGTCCCCTGATCTGCAACCGCTATAAAGGGCATGCCCCCCCAAATGTCACGGCAGGTGCGTAGTCACTTGCTGGATCCATACCAGCAGCACCATGGAATTGAACGCTTCCTACAAATCAGAGAAATGATGGTTGCGTTGGAGAGCAAGGTGTCACAAGGATGGTGGATGGGGAAATATCTCATGTGTTCAAGTGGAAAGAAAAAATGCAGATGCAGAGTTCAAAGATGTACAGCAGGCAATAGGCCCCATTTAGAATTTGGTCAGTGAAGCAAAGAGTGTCAGGGGCAAGCATGAGACGATATGTTCTAACAATAATACAGCTGAGTGTTTTTGTTTTTACAAAGCTTTTAGTATTATTTGATTGGTGACTTGACTTGGGGAGAGGCGATGTGTAATTTTACACATCATTTACAGGGGTGGACGGTTACTTGTTGGGTTAAAAGTTATGGCGTGCCTGATTTGTTGACTGTTCACAATGATTTCCCCCATTTAGCTTGATTCAACCATGAACTATATATGAGGCGGCTTGAATCAACCCCAGATCAACCGCGGTTGATTTAACCAAAAATAGGTACCCACCGCAAATTGCATCAACCAGGCTTGATTCAACCATACATGAACTAGAGAAATGGCGGCTTCAATCAACCACAAATCAACTGCGGTTGATTTAACCAGAAAAGGGTACCTACCGCGAATTCAATCAACCAGGCTTGATTCAACCATCAACTAGAGAAACGGCGGCTTGAATCAGCCACAAATCAACCGCGATTGATTCAACCATCAACTGCAGTTGATTTCACATTGATCTCCAATTGATTCAAGCGGAGATCAACTGCGGCTGGTTCAACAAAAAAAGGTACCCACCGCGAATTGAATCAATGGCCGAAACCAACCACATTTCTGGTTAATTCAAGCGGCAATCAACAGCCCTGACTTTTCCGACGTTGCCACGTATTTTCAACTTGATCTGTACAAACTTTAATGTACAATGTAGTAGTAGCTAGGTTCCACGTGCATGCACATACTTTGCTTGAGGCAGCAGCGTGGCTTGAAGGCAGTTCTCGTGCACGCGACCAGTACCCTAGTGAAGATGAACGTGTCTAGAACGATGTGCATGCTCTGTATTTTGCCAGAGGGGGTTGATTGAGGAAATGCCTGAAAATGTGCAATTTTGCACTCTGAATCCAGCCATTCACTGCCCACTCAGCCAACTGAAACCATTTTGGCTTTAAATGAAAGCTGATATTGTAAGCTGCACGAGGATGTGCTTATATCCATGTAAGTCACAGTGTGCGCAAATTGACGGGGGCCAAAGCTCACCTTGACTGCCCAAACCCTAATTTGGGCCTTTCTATGGGAAAACAGCACATGTTGAGCCACATCACCACGCACTTCATCTTTTCACTTGATTTTTTGCAATCATATTCGTTTATTACAACAACTCCATACCACTCGAAAATATGCCATTTGGTGGAGTGGGTGATCTGCTGTGAAGACTTTGTGGTGAAAAGTGGGGTCGCCGCCGCAGAAAATCAGACACGTGCGTCCTAAGTTGCTATATTCAAGCTCAGGTGCTGTCAAAAGTTTAGAGCAAGGGCTACCTCTGGGTGCTAAGCTTAAACATAGCAAACTTTGGCGCCCATGCTCAATCCACATTTTAAAAACACCACTTTTTTGGCTCAGTCAGCCCCCTCTGGTATTTTGCCAAGACCATCAGGTTCTTTGTGAGCTAAGGAAATGTCACGCTTCTGGCGAAATGTAAGATACTCGTACGTCAGCTGAGATACTCGACAGCTGAGGTCCCTGCACGTCAGCTGTTTACATTGTTATTGTTATGTCAAGCGCCTCTAGTAGCTATGCGGGTCTCAGGCTGGCAGCTATTGCAAACACGAGGTTCTGGTGGTTATTGTTATCATGTGTAACCAACTAAGATCCTGTGTAGACCTAAGTTTCCTGCAAGAAGGAACCCGTGTTGGTAAAGATGCGGCCAACACGTTCTCCAAAGGAGGAAGTAGGTACAAGGTACACCGCCTTTTACAACATACCCATCTAAATTAGGGGTGTGATCGTCATCAGCCACTCAAAAAGCAAAGTGACAAACCAAAACAATTGGGGCAGCAGAAACGGATAAGAGACACATTGCCCATTTGAAAAGTCGTGTTTAAATTTCTAGGCTCAACAGCAATTCATGTTGATGGTATATACGTATGTGGCAGGAAAAACCAAGAGCAAGGATTTGCAAAGGTGCTGCACTTTATCAATGAGACGAGAACATTTTTCCATCCCCACCCGTATTAAATACAATAGTGTAAGCAAACCAACCGCTGTTTGCGAACCAAGGCAATGAGATGTACCACACACCTTGACCTCACACTCAAAGCAACAACCAGGACTACGTGTCTGAACAAACAATTCATCCCGAAAAAGAAGCCCATGCTCCTTCCAGCAGAGAGGAGACCAGGCACCTCCTTCACTTTACTTCTTATCCACATTCCTTTGCTCGTAATTTGTTGACTCCCTGGACAGCACAACGAACAGGTACATGGAATGAGAACATGGGGTGAAGACGGGGAAGAAAGAGCAAGTAGCAAGACACTTCCAGTGAGACAGGTAATTGTTCCTGCTCGGTACGTTTTAACCCCTCTGCTTCTCTGCTTACAAACTTTTATTATTGCCTACCTACCCCAAACAATGCACTACTGAGGGCTTCACATTGAGATAAAATCCTTCAGAAATTTGGAAACAAGGGATCTCAAAGAGCCAACTGATGATGGTCCAGTTCCTCCGTGTCTTGCTTCATTGCGCCATGCCTACATCAAACATGCACCCTACACTCACGCGTGACATCTCACTATACTTTTATATACCTCTAAGGTAAGCCATATATTTATCGCAGACTGCTGCAGCTAAGGCGAAGCAGAGCAAGGTTGGTGCAGGTCAACCTTACAGGGATGTGTCTTTGTGTATATAAGTGTGTTAGCACGCATGTGAGTGCATGTGTTTGTGTACATTGGATCCATGTACCTAACACATCCTGGGCTTCAGACAATGTGCGTCATGAAGCCTCTCAATTTCAACCTCACGACTAACATCAAATAGCCCCTCAGCGCGGAATCTACGCGGTTTCTCAATAAGTAAAACCAATTGCCTGGGCAGCCCAAACTGAACACATAAAACTGCACAAATAATCGAACCGAATGCCCCAATACATCAATGAGTTTGGTATCCAAAGGCCTCAAACGTCGCCCTTACCGGATTGCACCCAACGTAGGTTCTGGGGCGGCCATCGGAGTTCTACCTATTTGAGGCTTGTACTCGCCAGCGCCTTCAAATGGCAGGTCAGCCTGCTCGGTTTGGCCAAACGAATTAACTCAGAGATGCGCACAAAGCAAGTTCGTACAGTATCTATACATTGCACCTATGCTTGAAATCGCAGGTCAGCCTGCTCAACTAAGTGTGGTACAGAGGGGGTCAGAGCAGATTATCCTAAATCGGGTTCTGCAACCCGATAGGAGCAGATGTTGCTTCCCACACGCCTGAGAAGCAAACACATGGCCGGTGCATCTTCTTTACAAGGCAGGTACGCCACCGTTGCTTGCATATAAAAGCCAGACTTACATACTTTTCTCAGCGCAATAACAATGTTGCCACAAAGCAGACAAGCTGCATGAAAGACACTGCTCCCTGTTTTGATAGATCCTGACCAAGCCCTCTTCCCAGACAGCAAAGCCTGCCGCATACACCCCCAAAACTTGGCTTGTTACAACACACCTGGTACCACCCATACACGCCTCGGTCCATGTGGTAGACTTTGTCACACACACCCAGGGAGAGTGCCCTGCTCAGTTGAGGAGTGTGATCATGATGTTTGAGCAAGTGTGCACGTGACGGAGGTTGCAACAGTGCACAAAGATCCAGGTTATAAATTCACGACAATGCCCAGCGAGACAAAGAGCACAAAAGCGTGTCACCAGCTTGAGACCGCAATAGGTGCGCAGCATAGTGCTCGCGAGTTGAAGAATCAGGATGTGCATTTTTTGCATATTGTAACCTGTAGACTTGCATTCTTTTCACTTTTCTTTTCCCGCCTCACTCACTTGTACGCTGCTTGAAGAGACCTGCTGGCCTTGCCAAACGGGAAATTCTGTGTGCATGTGTAAATGGGTGTGCACGTGTGAGTACATGCATGTGTGTATGTAGACATACGAGAGCTTGTGTGCTTGTGGGTGTTTGGGCGGTTGGGTGCGTGCATGCGTGCATGTGTGCAAGCTTGTGTGCGTACGTGCATGTGTGTGTATGTAAGTGCGTGTGTTTGTGTGTGTGTTTGTGTGTTTGTGTGTTTGTGTGTGTGTGTGTGTGTGCGTGCGCGTGTGTATACATGTATATGCATGCATTTTCTTTAACAGTTGTATTTAAGCCTGTACGGCATGTGTGTATGTCCGTACGCAGCATGTGCCCAATTTGCTTACCACAGAGGGCTTTAAGGTGCCTCCTGCTTCGCACAGTGTGATGATGCCTCCACCGTTGGCAGCAGCCTATGAGATGTGCATGAAGACATGCTTTGGCATGAAAACTCACAAGCCTGCTTTGCTCTCAGATTCGTACAGACACGTGCACTGATGTGTGCTTTGCTGCATGCAGTCAGTGTGCTCATCTAAGATTTTAATCTGTCTGCGCATTCCTCTCCCCCACTGCCAAGCACAAAAACCCATGCAACCTGTACACAGCAAGGAGAAGGCATAGTGTCTGGCACAAGGAACGGCATACGTGTTGAAGGCAAGCTGGCTTCAGAGCACAAGCATAATCACGTCGCAGATTCATGCCAGGTCAAATCAAAGGTGGTGGAGCACGTGCTATGTGGTCACATCACAAAACTAAGTCAGATCTCACCACAAGCGGTGAAGCACCAAGGGGGGGGGGGGCTCAACTGTCCCCTTTCACGTGCATTTTGTCACACTACAAGCAGAAAAGGACGGCGGCCAGTTTCATAGATAGGCAATCCATACGCACCTGCTTCATTTGGCTGATGAATTCAGGGTTGGGCTCCACGGCTGCCACGCCATTTGAGGAGTACGCAATAAACTTAAACACCTGGATACATGAGTATTATGAGAAAGGCCACCTGAAACTTGCTTCACATATAGCTGTATAGTTGGTAGCGACGGCTGCCATGCAGTGAAAGGAGTATACGATACATTTGAAGCCCTGGATACACGAGTGTGGAAAAGGAGGGTGCTTGATTCTACGCTTGCAATGAGCGTCCAAGAATAACTGAAAATACGAGGACGGAAAAGAACTGCTACAAAAATACTCTACACTACGAAGTTGGGCGCCACGGTTGTTAGGCCAATTAAGGGTATGCTTTGAACTTTTACACATGAATCCACGCATCAAATAAAGGAAGCCACTCAATCTTACAAGACCTAAGCTGGGTGCCACATCCCACTACGTAGGCTGCAGTTACAGCTAAAGGGAGAGGCCCATGGAGAGGTGCACAGGTGACACTAATCCAGAGACGCACACAAGACACTCATTAGTTTTGTAAAGTTGCGACCAACCCAATTGACTGTGGGTTACACGTGGGCAATAACACTTTTGTTACCTGTTTTTGTACAAGTGGCCTGCTCTTCTGAATGGCTTGAGCTTCTCCTATTCAAGTTGAGAATTGCAAGTGTTGCTTGTGCGGCTGGCGCTAACCGTATTGCACACCGTTTATTACTGTAATATCACAGAACATTTCTCCTGCCCAAAAATTACGATATAAACATTTTTAGCCAGCTCCAATATTTACATTTTTTTTGAAACACAAGATACTTTTAAGGAAGAGAGTGACAACGAGCCTTCAGGCTGCGCTAAAGGATAACGCAGAAAATGAGATGAGATCTTAAGCTCAAGTCGGCCAGAACCAAGAATATCAATGTACATGACCAATGTTTAATAGCTTCCATGCCATACCAGTGCATGGTATTGGCCTCCCTTGTCAGTATTCTAAAGACAAGAGGCATCACAGTCAGCAGCTCACGCCACAGACATAGAGAATAGGAGCGACAATGCATGGAGGTTTTTGCAAGGTATGGTCTCACAAATCTCACTCAGGTTTTCAGCACTACAACCCAAGGGCCAGCAAGGTGCATGTAGACAGGAACAGGGCAGTTACAACGCCATCATAGATTAAAGCAAAGTCAACAATTTGCTCCAACTTCAACAGTCGCTTACATTGTACACTCCATTCCGCATAATGCACCTAAACGGAGGTCCTATGAACCCTCACACATCAAAGACTCCCTAACGTGTTTGAAGAAGGCTCTTTGTTTGTGACCACGCTGAGGCTGGAAACGAATGTGATGGATCATCTGACTACTTGCTTGCGATGAAGTTGTACGAATAGAGGCCGCCCCCGACTAACCATCAGGCTGATGAGTTGAAGAAACAGACAAACAGGGCAGTGTTATTACTTGTGCAGCATAAGTAGTAACAACACTACCCCGTTCATTAAAAAGCTTCTGACCCTGAACACAGGCCACCTTGTAGCAAATGAAAGCTACAGTTAGGGATAGTTTTAAAAATAGATGCTCTAAATAAGTTATTTTATGCTGTACTTTGTTCAAACCAGAGGGCGGTAAGCACAGTATTGTGGGTTGCTTTCCTCTTTCTCTTTGCTCCCTTAAAAATCACGTTGCCCTCAGCCCTTGCAAATTTTAGATCGTAATTCACAGCTTAGTAGCGCCTCATTATGCTTGCCTCTACCCGCCTCAATTTTTTGTCAACATGGAAAACAGCAATGATCCGTCATTGTTTTATACGTGACTCGCGCTTCCTGGAAATTCACCAATTTTCAATTGCACAACAATCCGGGCAACCAAGAGAAGGGAAGGGGCTCGTTCGTACCTTGCCTAATGTGGGTTTGCTCCAATCCAGAGGCTGGTACATTGGCACATTGACGGAGCCTGCTGGGTGACTTTGAGCGTATACATCTGGCTTTCTCACATCCACGAGGGCAAGGCCTTCCGTTTCTGTCATGGCCTGCAGGATACGCACCGGACGTGCTTTAGTGGCAGTCTTTGCGTTCTTGCTCATGTCATGCACTGCAATTAATTAGATGTTTTGCGCAAGTTAATCTGCGTGCTGTGCTTGCTTGCACCTTGGCATCCGTTGGACTAATACTCCTCATCCGCTTCTCCTCTACCAAGTACTTGTAGCACTGGTCCCTGTAAATTGACAGAGTGAGACATCTGTGACCTACGTTCAAGTTAAGCGTGCATGCCAAAGGCGATTGTGCTGTGTGCGCATGTGCACGAGTATGTACGCTTTGTATTACGCACCATTTGGGCAGCTTAAAATCTTCACCGGCTGCAGCACGCACAACACGCCTGCGTGTGTTGGTTGTGTGTGTTGATGTTGAAAGGGCACTTGATGTTGATGGGCACCTTCGGGCTTTGCTGCTCCTGTTCTGTTGATGATGAAATCTGTATCTAATGACATCTTGCCCCTCACACATCCGGCAGTCGCAGTCCCATTTGAATATAGAGTTCACCTGGGTTTTTGAAGCCCCCCAACCCGTGTAAGTTTGGGGGTGGCAGAAAATTGGGGCGAAATACACGTCCTTTGAAGCATTGGTTGTTTTTGCGATTCAATTGCCTATCTAAATTGAAATAAAAAATAGTCGCGATAAAAAAAGATGAGTTTAGAAGTCACGGTGAAGTGGGGAGCCCAGTCCTTTCTTGTCAATGTGAATGAGGAGTCCAAAAACCTCGCAGTACAGCTACAAGAGAGGACTGGCGTATTTGCGAGGCAAATGAAATTTATATACAAGGTAGGCGCAGAGAGATGGTGCGCGTGTGGTTGTGCGCGTGTGTACAGCATCCTGCAATTACAGTGCACCTGCCTGAACTGGTGCGCATGAAAACAAGAGTCAGCAACTGATCTTTGCAGGGCAAGGTGGTTGACCCAAGCAAGACACTTGCAAGGTGCGTGCGTTACTTTCAAACTTCCTTTCAACGAACGAACTTAACAAGTACGCTCCGCCGATGCTCTACCACAGCCAAGGCATTTCTACCGGGGCAAAGCTTATGCTTTTGGGCCAAAAAGTTGTTGCAGCACCCTCTGGAAACGGCGCAGAACAGTCGAACATGACCAAGGTGACTTTACTTAACACTACACAGACTGTGGTGTTGAACAGGATTTTTGCATGCCAGCTCCTAGCTTCGTAAAGTCCTTGTTTGATTGAACTGCACTTCAGCGCTTGACCGACAGGGCCAACAGGCAGTGAGCAAGGCTTCCCAGCAGAAAGCTTTGGATGCTCAGGCGCGTCTCAGCCAAGCGTTTGCAAGCGCAAAAGGCTTGCAGTCACCAACTGGGCCACCAAATCTGCCAGCTGGAAGTAGTGGCAGCATTAACAGCCTGCCCGAGAGGCGGCGAAATTGGTCACGGACGGGGATTGTGTCTCTCAGGTTTGTTTTCCTTTGAACATCCCTGTAGAAGTGCACAAAGTAGTGGTGACAAGATTCCGTGTCATCATGTAAAAGGTAGAGGCAGCGATTCCCTGCGACTCTCAACTAAATTAAGCACATTCACCATAACAGTGTTAAAGCCTGTTTAAAAGGTGAGCGGCACTCTGCACGAGCCCCTGCAATACAAGCGCTTGTGTATTTGTCAGTTTTTAAGAGTTTTGCGAGGGCTTGTCAAAAACGCTGGGCCTTTGCCAATCAAATTAACTATGTGTGCATCATTTGATTTCCATCTCCATACTGTTCCATACAGAGATCTGCAGCTGCAGGACCTCCCAGATGACATATTTTTACAGCAGCAGCAGGAGCGGCAGCAAGAAAGGGCCCATGGAGTAAACCAGTTCCCACAGCCCTGTGCAGACACCACAAGCAGCAGGGGGCAAAGCAGCGGAGGCGTGCTGATTCGCACAGTAGATTGCTGCCACAATCTGCTGCAATGCCTGCCACGCTCCATCAAAGCATTCAGTAGCTTGGCAACCCTGCGCCTCAGCTATAATCAGCTCACAGACCAAGGTGTGCACATGCTTGCATCAATTGGGTGTTCATGGTTGACGGACGGATAATGCTCGAGCATGGGCTTTTTTTTTCCTCGCCCCCTCAATCTGAATTTGAACACCTTCTTCTCATGCAAACAGGCATGCCCTGGGAGCTGCTGGCTGATGCGTGTGGGGGAAGTTTAACCGTCTTAGAGCTTGATGCAAACAAACTCACTGTGGGTACCCAGAGCGTATGTCATCGCAATTGCTGTTATCATTCGATTGATTACTGGAAGCAGCCTGAATGGTTTCCAAGGTGTGTGTCATGCAATATATGAACATTACCAGAGCACAAAAAGAAGCTTTTCAACGGTAGTATGGGAGTCACCTGCTTAAGCATTCTCCACCTCATTCATGTTTGCAACATCTTAATCGCAGAACGCACATTTTCTTCCCTCTCCCCCTTTCTGCAGATCTTGCCAGGTCCTCAGCTTCTGAAATTCACCACGCTGCAGCGCCTCTCGGTGTCGTCTAATAAGATTGCCACTATTCCCGAAGAAATTGGGGGACTTATATGTTTGCAAGCGCTGATCTTAGACAGCAACCGGCTTACTGGGCTTCCTAATGCCTTGGGTGTGGGTGTGTGTGTGTGTGTGTGTGTGTGTGTGTGTGTGTGTGTGTGTGTGTGTGTGTGCGCGCGTGTGTGTGTGCATAACTCCATGTCCCTCAATTCACGTAACAATGTGTACTACAGCGATGTGGTGGTGTGACTAGAGCGTTCAAACTCACAACTTTCCCAAAAGTAATCATCCATTGCTTTGCAAGCAGGTGGCTGCAAAAATCTTCAGGAACTATCTGCGTGTGGCAACTCCATAGAATTCATCCCAGAGTCCCTCGCTTTGTGTGCGGCTCTGCAAGCGCTAAAGCTCAACCGGAACATGTGCGTAGTGGTTGTCATGTATCTATTGTTAAAATAGTTGGGTGAATCATTTTCACGACATGTTGGGTGGGGCTTGCTTTTCGTGTAACAACCTGTCATTTCTTTCTGCTCTACCTTTTCAGGATCTCCTCAGTCCCCCCCAACTTACTCTCGCATCAGTGCCCAAGCCTCTGGTGCCTAGATCTTGCAAGGAATCCAATCACAGTGAGTCTCTTTGTTCCAGCTAACTTTGCTTCTCTGTTTACAGCAAACACAGTGCTTTGCCCGAAACAGGCACGCTAAAACCTGCCAATCACACTCCTAGAGTCCAGTTTCTTGACTGTAACATCCAGATATAAAAGCACTTGATATTAGCACAAGCATGTGCATGCATAAACCTACATGTATGCACGATCATACACACTCACAAATACACATACATGTATGCATGCACACATGCACGCACCCACAAAAATGAGCGTGAGCACGGAATGGGCGTGTGTCAATTGACACTTTGGGCTGTTCAGCTCGTGCATCTCATTGATATTGACCTGCAAAAGCCCTCTGGCTCATTGGAGCGCATTTAAATGATGGACACACTCCTCCTTCCCTACTTTAAATTGTGAATACATTATATAATGCCTAGCTGCAATAAACATCATAATTTGTTGCTGCGTCGTGACAGGCTGATGAGCTCCGTTCTACACAAAATTATGCCATCTTTGACGAGCGAAGAAGGGCCAAAGCTGACAAGCAGGTGTGACTCTATGCTGCAGAGTAACTGTGTGTTCTCTTCCACGTTTTTTCTCCACGTGGCTCAAATATGGGTAGGGATGTGCTAGCCCTAGTGTAGCTTGTTTGCAGAGCGCAGATTCCGCTCTTCTTGTTCCAAGAGCAGTACAGTACGTATAGAAAGGGAAGAGATGGAGCAATACTCAGGTAGTGAACACAGCTCTCCACGTTGTATATAGAAAAGGAGCCAGACAGGCACCCACCTCCGCAAAACAATTGGAGGAGGAGTGATGTAGGCTTGGTTAGAACGTTATTTCTGATATGGAATTGTGTTTGCATTGAGCACATCTGGTGGGCAAGGACAAATGGAGCAGCCAAATTACAGGCACATAAGGTGTCAGGGCAAGCTTCTGGGTCCCCAAGGATACAAACTTAGTCAAAGGCTTTAGATGATGTGGATGTTGTAGATGGTGCCCCCCTCACCCAGGATGGTGTAGAGGAATGGTGGAGGCTCCTGGAAGGTTGATTTTGATACCACCGTTTTTTGTTGCGATGCTCTGATGAGCTTGATCAGGTGGATGTCTTACTGAATAGAAAAGGCACAAAGGCACCCTGGCACCCTCCTGAGGGTGTTGCACTCAACATTGCTGCTCCCATTTGTCATAGCCTGGCTATTTCAATCAAAAGGGGGTCAGTTGGAAACGTTGCTTTTTCCAAAACCCAGCCTGCCGCCATCCCAAATAGCTTGCCATCATCTTGTACTCCTCCTCCACCCAATTGCTCTTGGGCTTCCCCTTGTCGCTTAACACGGTCCTCTTCCTCTTGGTGTCCTTGTACCCCAAAAAAGGTTCCCTCTGCTGCTGAAGTCGGCCTAGGCCTGCCAATAACCTCTTCTTTGCTGCTGCTGCTGCTGCTACCTGTACTGCCCTGTCCCCTATAACACGCTCTGCATGTGCCTGTGCTGCCTCCCCCTCTTCTGCCTCCTTCTCACTTGCTGTCCAAATACTAGGCTTGGAGGTTTTTTGTCTGCAATCCCAAGCTGCGTAATTTCCTTTGGGGTACGGCTTGGGAGGCCCTCCCGTCCTGTCCCCGTTCATGCTTAAATTTTGATAAACCCCAAAGCAAGCTTTGCGAGGCCCTTGTAACTTAAATATTACATTGCTTGCTATACTCTGCAAGGGGTCAAAAAGGTTGAGTTACGGCAAGAGGCTGTAGTTATCATAAATATTTGACGTCATGTGTCAATTGAAACATAAATTACACATTCGGAATCCTGACGTTGAGAGCTATCGATTGGTATATACATGAATCAATTCTGAGGGGTCGGTTGGTGGGTGGTCATATGGGGAGCGCGTAAATTGGGGGGG